>Ga0172378_10003218_pt1 | contig 15380 bp, 10 predicted proteins | sample GrowelOW332metaG_FD_119755 | JGI IMG/M metagenome (GOLD analysis project Ga0172378, IMG submission 119755) | Groundwater microbial communities from an aquifer near a municipal landfill in Southern Ontario, Canada - Pumphouse #3_1 metaG | ecosystem: Environmental > Aquatic > Deep subsurface >... | reverse complement strand
CCATTCAGAACAAAGAGAAGGGAAATTTTTCTCTTCCTTTGTCTGAAAAAATATTATTTTATTACCATCAAAAGTTGCATTTACTAATTGAAACTAAGTAAAATTAATTAATAGATATAATTTTGTAAAGGATAAAAATTTAGAACATTTTTATAAAAAGACTTAACAAAGGCACAAGTTCTTCATTTTAAAATAATTAATTTGTTTTGGTAAATTAGTAAGTAACACAAAAATTTAACTTATGAAAAGATTTTTAATACTCATTATTTTTTTCACATTTATAGGAACTACCAATACAAATGCTCAATTTATTAATACAGGACAATCTAGGACCTCTACAAAATGGAGAATAATAAAATCAGAAGATTTCAATATAATATACCCCTCCTATTTTGAAAAGACAGCACAAAGAACTGCCAATTTATTTTATAGAATATTCAAACACAATAATTCCTTAAATCAAAAAACTCGAAAAATTAGTTTTATTATTCATCCCGATGGAGGAATATCAAATGGCAATGTGGGTTGGGCTCCCAAAAGAAGCGAATTATACACAATACCTCCTCAAGATGCTGGAGAATCATGGTTAGTTCATCTTTGCATACACGAATCACGTCACGTAGTACAATTTGACAAAATAAATCAAAACAGATCAAAAACTTTATATTACTTATTTGGGGAAATGGCTCCCATGGTATTGACAGGTATATATCTTCCTATGTGGTTTTTGGAAGGGGACGCCACAAGCTTTGAAACCTCTGCCGGGAAAATAGGGAGAGGTAGAGATCCCGAGTTTTTAAACAAGATGAAATCTCAAATAATAGATAAAGGAATTTACTCCCTAAGTAAAGCTACATGTGGCTCCTACAAAGATTTTGTGCCAGACAAATACATCATGGGCTATTTTATGACAGCCAATACCCGCAAACATTATGGAAATTACTTCTGGGCAAAAGTACTCAATAATATATCTTTACATCCATTTAGTATAACCCCTTTTTCCTACGCTATAAAAGAAAACACCCATCCCCAACGTCAAAAATTATGGGAAAGTAAAGAATTTAAAAAGCTATTTGATAATCCTAAAGCCACAATGGAAGCCAACACCACTAAAGATGGGAAGGAAATGCTTTATTTAGATAATTTTAATGAACTTCAAAAAATTTGGCAAAACGATATTAAAAATTCTTCAAAAGACGAATTTACAAAACTACCCACCCATAATAAAATATACTGCAATTATTACAATCCTCAAGCTATCATGAATAATTCTATAGTCATGTATAAAAAAGGACTAGATAATAGTGGAGAATTTATACTCTATAATAACGGGAATGAATACACCCTTAGCAAAACAGGTTTACTATTTGACTACAACTTCGATGTACATGAGAATAAAATAATATGGTCAGAATATCAAGCTCACACTAGGTGGGAACACGAGGGAAGAATGGTTATAGCTACTTACGATATTGACAATAAAAAATATAAAAAATACAAAGGTTCAAACAATAGATTCTCTCCATTTAGAACAGATTCAGGATGGGGCTGTGTAGAAACAGACAAAAGTAGCAGATCCTACATAGTACTTTACAACGAAGACTTTTCAAAAATATTATTTAAGTTCAAAGCAAACGACACAGAACACTTTATCCATCCCTCCTATTACAATGGAAATATATATACAGTCATACAAACAGAAAAGGGAAATAAAATTAGTGAAATAAACATATTAACTAGAGAAATCAAAACACTACTTAAAAATTGTAATTTTCAAATAGACAAACCTATAATTTACAATAACAATCTCTACTTTAGAGCATCATTCAATACCAATAATGCTCTTTATAAAATAAACCTAAAATCTAAAAAATTAAGCAATATCCTAAACTCCAAATATGGAATAAGATATGCCAGTATAAATAATAATACCATATATTTTTCTAACTACACATCTCAAGGTTACAAACCCTGCAAAATGGAACTATCCAAAATAAAATCCCATAAAGTAGTAGAAAAGGAATTTACTCTAGCTGAAAATATCACTAAACTTGAGAATTTCAATAACTCCCTAAATAATAAACAGACCTTTAGCTCAAAAAAATATAATATTTCCTCAAATCTACTCAACATTCATAGTTGGGGTCCGCTAGCCATAGACATAAACGACTTTGAAGTTAGTCCTGGGCTTACTATTTATTCTCAAAACAAGCTAAACACCCTACAATTCTATGGAGGTTATAAAATCAAAAATGATAAATCAAAATGGTTTCTCAAAGGTAGTTACTTAGGATTATTTCCTAAATTTGATATTGAATGCGAGCACTCAAAAAATACATTCTATGCAGATATAATTAAAGAAAATAAAATCACAACAGAACTTGACTCTCTAATAACCAAAATTAAAAACTCCAACTTTAGTTCTAAAGTAACCATGAGAATTCCTCTTTGCGGTCAATATATCAATTATTCCTATTGTATAGAACCCTACATGAGCTATACTTACGAAAGCCTATATAACAATAAATTCATATCCATAAAAAAATTTAGTAAGAACTATTTAGAAACAAACACAACAATTAGAGACAACTATAACTTAAAAATAAATACAATAACCTCTAATCTATTAGAATACGGCTTAAGAATTAACAACTTTAGTCGCACAAGTATAAGAGATATAAATCCTAGATATGGGCAATATTTTGAGATAAGCAATGCTAAAATTTATAGGAAAAAAAATAAAAATGCATACATTTTCTCAACTCAAGCCAATTTATATTTCCCGGGAATATTTAAACACCACTCGCTTTCACTTTATATGGGATATCAGAAAATGCCAGTAGACAATATATTATTCAACAATAAAATAAACGAACCTAGAGGAATAACTAATTACGGCTACAAATTAAATACAATTCAAACAAACTACACCTTCCCAATTTGTTACCCAGACATGGAAATATTCAAATACATATATCTTAAAAGGGTATACATAAATATATTCTACGATCTATGTAAAGAATATTCTTTATTGCAAAGAAACAACTATAACTCCTATGGCATAGAAATCAAGAATAACATTAATTTATTTAAACTCACTATACCTTTGACCCTAGGAACTAGAATTGGGTATGAAAACAAAACAAACTCATGTTTCTTCAACATTACATTTGCCTATAATATTACAATTTAATCAAACAATCGTATTACCTCCACAACACCTTTAATTTGCATCATAAATGCAATCAAGGCTGACAACTCATTAGTAGAATGAACATTTAATGTAAAAATACATTTAGCAATAGAATCTTTACTCTCAATCACCAAACCCGACATATTAATATCTAAATCTTTAGATATTATCTTTATTAAATCGAACAGCAATCCATCTCTATCAACTCCACTAACTTTAATTTTCACTGGATACAACACCTTATCATCAATGGGTAATACCACAGGAACAATGGAACCTCCCGCTTGAGCAGCTCTAGAAATAGCTTTACTACAACTTCGCTTATGTACCGTAATAGTAGAATCACTATTATTAAAACCTATAACCTCATCTCCAGGGATTGGTTTACATATATCACAATAAATATAAGGAGTCTTTTCCTTTATTTCCATTTGATGCTTCAAATAAGAGGAAATATTCTTTTTAGCCTTATAAGTCTTTACATACTCCAACCATTCATTTTTGGGTTCTGTATTATCATCCGTTCCTATAAAGACTCTATCACCTCTCTTCAATATAGTCTTTAAAGACATTAATTGCCCATTAATCTTAGCATAAAGAGCATGTTCTCCTACAACTTTAGTATGAATAGCATATGCAAAATCTATAGCAGAGGATCCCTTAGGCAACACTATCTCACGACCTTTAGGAGTAAAAACGCTTATGTCATCATTATAAAAATTATAAGTAATATTCTCCATATAATCTTTTTGAGTTCCATAATTAGATATATCCCTCAAAACAGTCTTAAAACTCTTAACCCAATGTTCCAAACCATCTCTTTGTGCAACACATCCCTGAACAGAATTTCTTTGCATACGCTCAGAACTGACATGTATCTCCATCCAACGTCCATTCCCACACATCAATTTAAAGTGCAAAGATTGATAACCATTTTCCTTAGGAGAATCAATATAGTTAACCAGACTACCAGGTTTTTCCTTATACATACTTGATAATATAGAATAAGCCCTCAGACACTGATCCTTCTCAGACAAAGGAGATTTTTCGTCTATTTTAAGAATAACCCTTATGATTTGTATAGACTCCACTTGTCTAAAGGAAGATGAATTTTGTATTATCTTTCGCCACACAGCACACACACTACGAGTCTTACAAACAACCTGAGCATTCATTCCATATTGCTTAAAAGCTTCCTTAACAGGCTCTATAAAAGCATCAACAACAGTTCTATTCTCGTACTTAAAAGCCTTAATCTTAGAATCCAATTCAGAATACTCTACAGGAATTCTAAACATCAAACTCAAGTTTTCCAATTCCGATTTAACAGTATATAGCCCCAATCTATTAGCCAAAGGAGCATAGAAATAATCCGTTTCTCCAGCAATTTTCATCTGCTTATAAGGCTTCATACTGGAGAGAGTTCTCATATTATGGAGTCTATCTGCTAACTTAATCAACAGAGCTCTAATATCATAATTAAGAGAATTAAGCATTTGCTTAAAATTATCCACTTGTTTAGACAAATCATTATCAGCCCTTTTCTCCTTAGTCAAAATTCTAACCAAAAAAGCTACATTATCTCCAAAAGCTTCCAGAATATCCTCATTTGAAAAATTTGTATCTTCCACAACATCATGCAAAAGTGCAGCTATTATAGAATCTGCACTCAGTTTAAATTCATCTGCCACAATCAAAGCAACAGCAATTGGATGAGTTATATAAGGCACACCACTTTTTCTATATTGTCCTGAATGTGCTTTTTCGGCAAAAGAGTACGCCTTACGTATTCTTTCCATCTCCTCTTCAGTCTTTCCTAAAGAAGCCTTGTGAAACAACTCATCCCTCTTGGAATTTATATAAGCGGTATAATCTTTCATAAGTTTTAAATTTTAACAACAGATACATATATTATTATCACAAAAGCTAAAAATACATTTAGCCGAATACATGTTTTTATCAGATAGATAAAAACAAATATATCTAATACAATCGATATAAACAAAGAAATATAAAAAAAACATTGCTATTTTCAAAAAAAGCATTAATTTGCAGAACTTTTATAAACACGCAAATTAACAATCTTTAATCTAATTATCATGACCGAATTTGACATCGTAGGAGACTACATAGAATTGACAAAACTTTTAAAAGCCACCCAATTAGTCGAAAGTGGAGCCATGGCCAAAGAAGTCATAAACGAGGGTTTAGTCCTTAGAAATGGGGAAATAGAATATAGGAAAAGAGCCAAAATAAAAAGAGGTGAAATAATAGAATTTGAAGGAGAACAAATAAAAGTAATATAATTATTAATAGAACTCCAACATTCTCTTTATAGAGCCCAAATAATATTCCTTCCAGCCTTCACATATCTCATCGTACACATCCTCTGGTATATTGGTATGATTCAACTTAACAATAGTACTATTAGTCTCTTTCTGAAGAGTAAGAGTAACTATTGATTTCTCTTCTTGATCCCCAAAATACCATTCCTGTTCTATTCTTTTATTTGCATTAATTCTTATATTAATACCAGTTATATCTCCATCCCATAAAGAAAACTCATAACCAGGAACAGCTTGCATATCAGCATGACAGCCACTCCATATCTCTATCTGAAAAGGATTTGTTAAGCTAGCAAATACTTCTTTAACGTCTGCAAAAATCTCTAATTCGTAATTGAAATCCATTTTATATTTAATTTATATTATTCTATCATTTTCTCTCAAATATAACAACATATCATATATATTATCTTTACAACTATAACCCAAATTAACTAAAAAACTATTTAAGGCATCAAAGATATCTATACGCTCTATATTTTCTTTATGCATGAGATTTAAACACTGCAATACTTTTAATGCGTTAAAGTTATAAAAAAATCTCTGTATAAGTTTCTTTTCTGAAGATGTATTTGCATAAGCATCTAAAATAATTTTATTTAGCTCTGACAAACTAATACATTCCCTCAAATAAGGATGCAAGTTGGAATAAAGAAGCTCTACCAATAAATATAATTTATCATCTAAAACTTTGTTTGTAACCTTACTTATATCCCTACATAAAATCACTATTTTTTCAAAAAAATCTTTTAAAATAGCAAAAGCAGATGGAGAAAAAACCAAATACTCTCCTCCATCTTCGGCAATTTCCTTTATAGCTCTTCCCGTACCGAAAGGAGTTCTATTCGACAATCTTGCAGAAGGAAAAACCTTAGTATCACTAGTCTCTGTAAACCTATTAGTAGTAATAAGTTTCTGAATAAAATAGAAATCTTCGCCAGCTTTCTTCTTGCTCATACCTCCTTGTGCCACATAATCTATTGCATTAGTAGCAATAGCTGAGCCTATGCACGAATAATAATAAGGATGACCACACCATAGTAGAGCCATTCTATAATACCTCATATACAATTCGTACTTTACTATAGCATCTCTATATCTACCTTTCACCTCATCTATCCTATGTTCAAAATTAATAGAAAGCCCAGAAACACGTACATCTCCCAGAATTCTTATAAGAGCATCTAAATAATTACTCTCAAACAAAGTATCTGCATCAGTAGAAGTTATAATTCCATGAGCCCTTTTATTAATATAATAATAATAAGCTGCTGCATCCATGAGCAATTTTCTGGCCACTCCCACTCCAGAGAGTTTTATAGGCAAATCAAAAGCTGAAAAGACTTTTACAAACAATCTACTAGTAGAAGCATAATCCAGTAAGCTATTATACAACTCTATATTTCTCTGCTTAACATCTGAAGGCTCATCTTCACTAAAATTGACTAATACAAACACGCAAGCATTAGCCTTTGAAGTAGTATTTTTTTCTAAAGAATCTAGAGCTTTAAATATCTCAGGATCGTCATAACAGGGAATTGTAACAATAATATTTACGTTAGATGGTAACTCCTCACTCCTTTTAAAGAGAGTTTCCTGTATATCAAAAAAACAGACATTTTTAGCAGAATTTATAGTATTCTGCTTAAAATATCTGTCAAATGTTTTAATATATTTCTTTATATCCATTAACAAAGATTAAAGATAAAATCTATCTCTATCAAGAAATTATATTATTTAGATTTATTATATTCTTCATTTAAAGAAGTAAGAACTTCCTCTGTGATATCAAAACCCTTATGAGAACAAAGAACAGTTCCTCCATTAACTCCTAATATCATATCGTAATTGTGAGTTTTATTATATTTAGCTAAATAAGAAGTAATAACTTCAAAAAGTCTATTATTCATATCATTTTGTTCTCTAGTAAACTCATCACTCATACTTTGTTGAAGATTTTTCAATTTTTGTTCCTTTGCAATAATTTCATCCCTTGCAGCAATAGCTCTAGCTTCTGTAAGGAAACCATTATTTTTTAATTTACGTTGAAAACTAGTATAATCCTTTTCTAGTTCTTTTGCCTTTGAATTAAGCTCAGCACGTCTATCTTCATATTTTTTTAGGAATTTTTCATTTAATTCTTTAGCCAATGAGTAATTCATTAATAGAGAATCAGTATTTATATACACTACTCGAGTATAAGCACTCTGTGAAGTTGAAACAGGTTCTGATACTTCTGACTTTTCTGCACTAGAATCAGAGTCTGTAAAATGTAAGATAAATAATACTATTACAGCTACAAGAAGAATAATATTCAATACATTAGATAGATTTTTCATGTTTTAAAATTTTTATTATACTATATTATTATCATTACAAAGATACATTAATATCTTTCATTTCTATATTTTTAATAGTCTTTTTTATTCCAATTAGGTATTATTTAACAAAATTTCAGCTTAAACAAACTATATTTTAAAATAAATCTTACAGTTCTAAAATTATAATTAAATATTAAATATCTGAACAATAATGTTTGATTATGCTATAAGACTCTACAATACCTAACTCCCCAGCCTTACTCAAATCCACATTTGCTTTCGCCTTATCATTAATATAAATATATAATAAACCCCTATTAAAATAAGCCTCTGCAAAATTAGGATCCTTTGAAATAACTTGAGAGTAAAGGGAAATTGCTTTATCAATCTCTATATTTTTGGCATGCGCATTAGCCTCATTAAATATTGCATAAATAAAATCACTATCTATCTCTAAACATTTTTTATAATCATTATAAACCAGTGAATAATTTATTTTCTCTCGACTATTTCGTTGTTCCCCTATAGCTTCTCCAATTTTCATATCATCTATAGATGAAATATAATTATACATCATCATTCTAGTATTTGCCAAATTAAACAAAGCAAACAAATAACATTCACTATCTGGCTTAATAGCAGAAAAATTCTTTATAGCCTTTAAATATTCTCCATTATCCATGTTAATTATTCCCTTAATAAATAGAGCCTCACTAGTTTGAGGATTAATAAGCTCCTGTCTCTTATATAATGAATCTATATACATTGAACTATACTGCAAATTCTTATTCGAAATAATAAAAGCCGGATTATAATTATGCTCTTGGTTATAATTCATTATATTTTTCTCATAATAATTAGTCTTACCATTCCTTAGAGAATCTAAACTTAAATATCTAATAGCAAAAATTCCCTTAAGTCTTACCATTACATCCTTATCCTGTATTCTCCCATTCACAACATTTCTAACTCTATCACTTTTGGAACTAATATCAATAAGTCGAGTAAAATTTTCGGTAGTATCCACAAAAGCAGTCTTATCTCCTCCCTTCATTCTCTTATACCTATCCATAATATCCATAGCAATAAAATTATCTCGTCTAGCCAAAGAATCTTTCTCAAGCTTACTGCTTACCGAAGCCCTAGCTAAATAAGCTTTTACAAAATCTGGATATAATTTTATACTTTCAGAAAAATCATTATAAGCACCTATATAATCTTTCAATTCCTCCTTTATCATACCCCTATTAAAATAAATCAGAATATTCTCTGGATTCATTTTGATAATAGTATTCAAATCCTTTAAGGCCAGATCATATTTCTTTTGCTCGGAATAGATTTGAGATCTATTATAATAAGCATAAATATAAGTACTATCCAATCTTATCACATTTTCATAATCCTTAATAACCTCATCATACTTTTTGAGATCATACCAAACCATAGCCCTATTCATAAATAGCTTAATATTTTTGGGGCTTATCTTTAAAGCATTATTAAAGTCTTCAATTGCATCATGGAACTTTTTCTGCTTATAATTTATATAACCTCTCAAATTATAGGCATCCACAGAAAATATATTATTACTTAAAGCAGAATTACAGTCACTTAAAGCTCCTAATACATCATTTAACTTTTCTCTAACCAAAGCTCTATTAAGATAGGCCATAACTAAAGTCTTATCCAATCTTATAGCCTTAGAATAATTCTCCTCCGATTCCTTAAACTTTCCTAATTCACTCAAAGTAACACCTTTATTTGCATAAACAAAAGCACTAGATGGATCTAATTGTATTGCCTTCTCGTAATCTTTTAAAGCCTCATCATATCTTCGGAAACCATTGTAAGCCATACCTCTATAGACATAAGCATACAAATAATTAGGATCCTGCTTTATTGCGGTAGTAAAATCTCTTATAGCACCATCATAATCATCTAAATTTAATTTAGCTAAACCCCTAAAAAAATAGGGTTCACTCAAATAGGGCTTGAGTGCTATTATTTTGTTAAAATTCTTTATTGCGGAAACATAATCATCTAAGAAAAGCGCGCTTCTACCCATTTTAAGAATATTCTGAGTATTCCACTGAGCTAATGAAGGTAAACTTAAAGAAGCTGCCAATAATATGCTAAAAAATAAACGTTTCATAATTTTAACTTTAGAATTACATAGGTTGTAAATTTATAATAAAAAAATGGAGCTGACAAAAATCAGCTCCATTTTTATTATAATTTAGTATATTAACTTCTAATAAGTAATATCACCTGATACAGCGTAATCATTATCATCATCAGATTTTATACCTGGAGTATAAGACCACATATCTTGATAAGCAGCATATTCTGCAGATGTTCCACCTGTTAGTACATATCCATAACCATTAAGAGAAAAACCTACGGCATTAACTCTCTGAGCCATCATAGAAGATAATTTGTTTACCTCATTCCAACGGTCTGTTTTAGGTCTATACTCATACACCTTACCAGAACCAGGACCTGTACCTGTAGCGATATAAGCTCTCATCTCTCCTTTAGCCTTATCAGATGTAAATGCAACTGCATAAGCACGAGGAATATCTCCATAATTATTATCCCAACTATGATGACGAGAATTTACTAGAGCATTACATGATGACCAAGTAGTTCCATCATACTTTAACATATCGTATTTATATTGTGTACCTGAATTAGCACTTCCTAAACATACATAAGCTATATCATCAATAACGAATGTAGAAGCACCTCTACGAGAATCACCTGGGAAACCTATAGATGTCCAAGTATCAGTACTAGGCTCATAAGAATAAAAATCTTTAACAACAGTATTAGCGTCTATAGCTCCAGTACCTACATATCCTTTATTTCCTAAAGAGAAAGCTACAGCACCTCTACGAGCATCACCTGGGAAACTAGTTATAGCAACTGGATTCCAAGTCTCTGTAGTAGCATCAAACTCATAAAAATCTTTATAATATTTTCTGTATTGATCATTACGTTCAGGTCTAAAACCTGTTCCTACATAAGCTTTGTTACCTACGACAAAAGCTACAGCATCAAATCTTCCTTCACCGGGAAAACTTGCAACTTGTATCCATACACCATTTTCAAATTTCCAAAAATCTGTCATTTCTTTTTCTCCTGTCTCTCTCTCTCCGTCATAGCCAAGACCTACATACACAACATCATTAATTTTGAAGCAAACAGCACCCACTCTACTTACGCCACCAAACTCAGGAGCTTTTCCCCAATCTCCTTCATGCTCATTATTGTTTCCGCAAGCCATAAAAAGGAAGCTAAAAATCATGAGGTATAAAAAATTCAATTTTTTCATAAACTTATTTTTATATTATTTAATATTTATTCAGCTGATAAAGGTTAGTAAATTTATTTAGTATCACCTAAGCTAAAAATGTTTCTAATCGCCACAAAACTACAATTTTTTATAGAAACTTACAATACATTTATTGCAAAATTTAAAAGATAAAATTGTTTTTCACATTTTTAACAAAAAAACACCTTGTTTAAATATGACAAAAATTATTGATTTTAGTTAAGTCGTAAACTTATTTTTATAAAAACATCGGCTATTCTTCTATTTTTGCAAAAATAATTTTAACTTCGCACCAAAATAAAATTTGTAAAATATGCGAGGAAATATACTTTTACTTGTCATGCTCATTACAATTTGTGCATGCAACAATAATCTTACGACCATCGGACAGGATATGATAGACAATGGGAGTGTTATCGAGCTTAAGAAATACAGCATTGATAAAATATCAACAATTAAGCAAGATTCATTTCCAACTTCAACAGGTTCATCTGTTTCGGCACTAAGTGAAATATTCATGGGTCAATTAAACGATGAACAATATAGTGGAAAAACTGTTGTCATACCAACTTTTCAAATATGTCCCTCTACCTATCCAAACATTAGCAACTATGCTACTCTCGATTCAGTAACATTCAACATAGGTTACTCGGGTCACATCTGGGGTGACACAGCAAACATCAGTGTTCAAAGCTTAAAACTTTGTCAACTTAAAGAACTTCCTACATTAGACGAAGAAAAAGATCACAAGATATGCTACAACAATCACGCAATTCCAGAAATAAGCAGAGAGTTAGCAACTTTAAATTTTATTCCTAGAACAGGAAATCTAACAGATTTATACTTCAAATTAGATAATGATGGCTTTGGGAAAGAGCTATTTGAAAAACTAATGTATGCAGATGACGACATACTAGCACATTTACCATGGGATTTTATAAATTATTTTAAAGGACTTTGTATACTTCCTGGAGAAAACAACAATTTCATAATGGGAATAAACACTGGTAGTAGTGAAACTTATATGAAATTCTATTACAGAGTAAACGAAACTCAATACACGTTTACACTTCCCATAACCCAAAAAGAATATCAATATTACAATATCCAAAACACCCCATTAGAAAGCTTATCTAGCTTAAAAAGACAAACTGATGAAGTGTCCTTCTATGATAATAACGAAATAGCTATAGCTCAAGGGATGTCTGGGTATATAATTAAGATAATCTTACCACATCCCGAAACATATCAAAAATACAAAACCATAGTAAAAGCTGAACTAGAATTAAAACCTAGGATTTACTATGACGATAAGATAGGTTATCCAAGTAGTTTAATTGCTTACAGAAGTGATAATGAGAATCAAATAAAGGGATATTTATATAACAGCACTAGTAGTCAAGTTGTAGGCTACCTCAACTACAATCAATTTGATATTTCTGCAAGTACATATACATTTGATTTAACAGAATATTATCAAAATTTATCTAATTTGGCTCCGAGTCAAGATGGTGACGACATAGAAGTATTGTTGTCAGTACCCTCTATGAATTCGTCCTACGATAGAGTTGTTGTTGATAGAATACCTACTTTAAAAATTTACTATGCATATTATAACAAATAAGTCACTTATCATGAATAAATATATTTTAATCTTCTTTTTAATAATTTCTTCTCTAAAGGGATTTGGACAAAATAATTTAGGAACACCTTATTCGGCTTATGGAATAGGTTTACTACCTGAAAATGCTGGTGTCTTTAGTGCCATGGGTGGAGTTACAGTTGCCATGAGAAACAACTTTAACATAAATTATTACAACCCTGCATCTTACACAGCTTTAGATAGCAATAGATGGCATTTCCAAATAGGAATCAATGGAGAAAATGTTCATATAGCAGATAAAAGAGAAAGTACAGACTATAGAGTAGCTCAAAACACAGCAATCTCTATGGCTTTCAGGATAAAAAGGAACTTATTTGCATCCTTTGGATTTATGCAAAGGTCAGACATAGGATATGACATTGCCTACAAAGATGTAATTCCAGGTACAATGTCGCAACAATTCTTGCAACACGTAAGAGGAGAAGGAGGTATAAATGAAGCCTACATGGGTATAGCATGGAAACACAAAGACCTATCATTAGGATTAAATGCATCCTACATATTCGGTAAAATCGAAAAAAGACAAACACTATCTCTTCCTCTAGAAAGTAGTTACTACATCAAAACCAGTGACAAAAGTTCATTATCCTCAGTCTTATTCAATCTAGGAGCCCAATACAACTATACAATAAACAATAAATCAAGTGTTTTGTTTGGGGCAACATTAAATTTCAACACTCCTATGAGGGCTCGTAAAACTTACGTATCCTACAAAGTAGGTTCAGGAAGTTCCACAATGGTAGATAATGACAATATAGATGGAGGTACAATTAACTATCCCCTTAGAGGAGTAATTGGACTAAACTACAAATACAAAGATAAGTGGAGTTTTGCAGGAGACTACACATATCAAAATATGAAAAAATACAGAGAATACGGAGAAAAGCAAGACTTTAACGACTATCACAAAGGGGCATTAGGAGTATCTCTATGTCCAGATAGTAGAGGACGTTATGCTTGGCAACGTATTACTTACATGGCTGGAACATATGCCACAAGATCTCACATAGAATTAAATGGATACAAAATAAACACTTATGGTGTAACCTTAGGAGGTAAAATTCCATTTGCATCTCGTACCAGACCTCAACAATTACTATTAGGCGTAGCCTTAGACATGGGAATAAGAGGAACCAAAAGTGCAGGATTAATTCAAGAAAAATATATAAAAGTAAGAGTAACCATAGCCTTTAAAGAAGCTTGGTTTGTCAAAAGAAAAATATACTAATATTTTTGCGCTCAAAGAAATTCTCATAAATAGCTAATATATTTGTTATATGCAAAAGATATTTATCCTATTCATTATTTTGACTAGCATGTGTCAAAATTTACTAGGTAAGGATACTCTACAAGCAAACAATAAGCAGCTTATAGACACAATTAATTCCAAAGATGGCACAAGTAAAGATTCATTACTAAGGACTAATGAGTACAAAGAGCAACTTTGGGTAGACTCTGTACTTCACTCTATGTCTAGAGAAGAGAAGATTGGTCAATTATTTATGATAGATATTTATAGTAATAAAAATCATGATTACTACAAAAATATTAAAAACACTCTAATTCGTTACAACATAGGAGGAGTTATATTCTTTCAAGGGAGTGCAGAAAAAGAAAGTACAATAACAAAAAATCTTCAACAAGAAGTAAAATATCCCCTACTTGTAGGAATTGATGCTGAACATGGTGTAGGATGGAGAGTAAAAGATGTTATGACCTATCCTAAAATGCAAAATATAGGAGCAGTTCAAGACGATTCTCTAGTATACAAGTTAGGGGCAGCAATAGGCAAAGACTGTCACGCTCTAGGAATACACATCAATTTTTCTCCAGACGCAGATATCAACAATAACCCTCTGAATCCCATTATTGGAAATCGATCCTTTGGGGACAACAGAGAGAACGTAGCTCAAAAAGCACTAATGTATATAAAGGGAAGCCTATCCCAAAACATACTTCCCGTAGCCAAACATTTTCCAGGTCATGGCAACACTTCCACAGACTCTCACAAAACTCTTCCAGAGATACAAGCAAATAAACAGGAATTAGATTCCGTAGAATTATATCCCTTTGCAGTACTAGCGGCTCAAAATGCACCTGCAATAATGGTAGGACACCTCAATGTACCAGCATTAGACTCCAGCAAACTGCCAGCATCTCTTTCTCCCCAAATTATTACAAAGCTTTTAAAAGAAAAATGGGATTATAAAGGAATTATCATATCAGATGCCATGAATATGAGAGGAGTAATAAACAATAGACCTTTGGGAGAAGCCGAAGTACTAGCTTTAAAAGCTGGAATTGACATACTACTCTTCCCTAAAGACATAAAAGCTGCAATAAATGCCATAGACAAAGCTATCAAATCTGGGGACTTAGACTCAGTAGAAATAGATAAAAAATGTCGTAAGATCTTAAAAATTAAATACAAATATGTATTAAATGATATATTTCACAAAAGAGATATAAATACATATTCCACAAAGAATATATTAGCACGTCTAAACACCAAAGAAGATTCAGTTTT
>Ga0172378_10003216_pt1 | contig 15386 bp, 31 predicted proteins | sample GrowelOW332metaG_FD_119755 | JGI IMG/M metagenome (GOLD analysis project Ga0172378, IMG submission 119755) | Groundwater microbial communities from an aquifer near a municipal landfill in Southern Ontario, Canada - Pumphouse #3_1 metaG | ecosystem: Environmental > Aquatic > Deep subsurface >... | reverse complement strand
CATTGTTGAATACCAACAAAGCTAGTACCTTTGCTACGTTCATCCGCTACGTTGTCAAATGAGAAGTTAATCCCCATCCAGTTTTGTGTTGCTGTCATTAATTACCTCTACTTTCTTCTATTAATTTTAAATAACATTTTCTACAATCATCTTCATTACATTTTGTTTCATCACATTTAATTATTTTATCCATGTGTTTATCAAAATGTGTATAAAGCAAATCTTTTAAACTATTTGTCATTAATTTTTCTCCTTATGTTCTTCTACTATTACATTAACTTGGTTGTTAAAACAGCGTTTATTTTTATCAGCTAATTCTTGAACGTAATCTTCAAGACCTGCATAAAAATGCACTGACCTGTTTTTGTTTTTCTTTTTAACCACGACTGGTTGCTGTTTTTGTTTATCCAATTTTGTCCTCCTTCTTGCTTTCATCTAACACCCATCTTAAAATTTTAGCTTGTTCTTGATATTTTTTAGATAATTTAACACTATCTTTATCATCCATTTCATATAATCTATCTGATTGTTCCATCAAACTAGCCCATCTATCTATTATTTCTTGTTCTGTACGCATCCTATTTTCTCCTATCTGTAAATTGTAAATCCTAATTAAATCTGTTCGCCATTTATCTCAATTAAAAAATCACTATCCATTTCTCTTAACGCATCTTTTAAGCATGCTATTGTGTGAGATTCTGCATATTCAAATCCTTTTACTAAATATTCTTGTTGGTTATTACTTTTAGCTTGTTCTCTAAATGAGTCCATTACATTATTTTTTATACAGATACGTATTTCTGGTGTTACATTATAGTCATACATATTATTTTCTCCTTTCTTTGTAAATCCTAACTTTTAACTTATTCTAACAAAAACTAACATAAATGTCAAGTAATATTATTATAAGTAATATAATTAAATAACGCTAAAAATCCCCACCATTCAAATTGTTTTTGATAGCCAAACATATAATAAATAGTTGCTACAACAAAACATATCTGAGTAAAAATAAATACAAATTTTCTAAACATTATTTTTAATCCTATTAATTAAATCTTCCATTTTTTCTTCATTATAAAAGTTTTTAATTTCATTTTTAAATTCGTTTCTTTTTACTTCTATTTTTTGATTTCTAATCTTTAAAATGTCTATTGAGTTATTAATTAAAGATATTAAACTATCAAAAGTAAAATTAGGTGCTAAATATTGAATATTAGCATCTTTGCCAGCTTGCAAATTTAAGTTACAAATTTTCTCTTCATCTATATTTATTATTAAACTAATATAACCCCATTGTCCATTTAAGTGTATTTCAAATTTAATTAAATCATCATTATGTACCATTGTATAATTATTTTCATTTTTATTAACGTAAATGTTTTTATCTAATAAATTTTTTAATTCTACAATCAAATCTCCAAATTTAATAAGATAGTCATATTTTTTATTTGATTCTGCGTTTTTAATTAAATTTTCTTTTTGTTCATGCAGATAAAGTTTAATTTTATCGCCACATTCCCTATTGGGTTTATCTTTAAAATCTTTAATTTCATTTTCAAAATAATTATCAATATCTGTATTAATAGTTAATTTTTCTTTTAATATAATTTTAGACCATTCTCTATTAAACATATCATATTCAGATAAACCATTACTAATTCTATAAATTTTAGGTTTATTTCTTAATAGTTCTAAGTAAATTGTTTTTTCTTCATTTAGTTTTAACATCATTTTTCCCTTTCTTTTCCTAACAACCCCTATTATATTCCTAACATAGTTTTTTGTCAAGTGCTAGAATAATTTTAGTTGTGCTTTAGCGTTATTAAGCCTTTCGACTGATGCATTATAATAATCTTTGTCTTTTTCTATACAGATAAAGTTGCGGTTTAGGTTATGGCATGCTATTGCGGTAGTGCCTGAACCGCTAAAACAGTCGAGTACAAGTTGTCCTTCTTCTGAATAATTTTGTAACAATCTTTCAAATAATTTTAAAGGTTTTTGTGTCGGATGTTCTCTAAACTGTTTTTCAGTAGGCATTTTATATATTTTTGCGTTTTTGTCAAACGAAGTCCAAGCATATTCGCACATTGCCATGCTAAAATCATCAGGAATACATTTATCCCATACTACAAAACATCGACTTGGTTTTAATAAAAAATAATTACCACCCCATATTATTTGATTTCTAGATATTCTAAATATCTCATCAAAATATTCTTGATTTGGCTTTTCATCCCACCCCTTCTCTACAATATTATTAAATTTACTCAATGCAGAATTTTTACCACCCTTAAATTTATCACCTATCCCATACGGCGGGTCGCAGCAACATAAATCAAAATATTTGTCAGGAACATTTTTCATAAAATCTATACAGTCCATATTTAATATTTGATTATGATATTTTTTTAATTCTTCTATACTATACATCTAATACCTCTAATGCTTTTTCTAATGTTAAATCTTGATAATATCTTGCTTTTTGTTCATTATAATAAATTAAATTTTTATCTCGCAATGTGATACTTTCACTTTTTATATTTATATTTGGTAGATATGCAATTTTCTTTGTATCTAACATTACAAGTGCATATAAATCAAAATCACTTTCTGTATATTTCTTAACTCCATTTTTGCCACTTCTTTTTATATGAAAAAAATAAGATTTTTGGCTTTTTTGATAGCTAGATTTCCAAGTTTTTATAGTTTCTGTTGTTTTTACTTGTACTTTTAATAATTTTCCGTTTTTATTTTCCATTATCAAATCATAATTAGCACCTTGACCACTATCAAATGCTTGATACCCTTTTAACAATAATTCTGCAAGCACTAAGTATTCACCTGCTCTTCCCATATTTAATTGTTTAGAAATAGACATAAATTCCCCCTTTTATAAATAGTATACAACTATTGACACTCTTTGTCAACAGTTAATTAACCACCTCCATCTTCTCCCTAATCTTAGCCACCACATAGTAAGGCTTATAACCTTTACGCCTGCAATAGTTAGCCAGTCTTATCACCTCACTATTAAACACATCCAAGTCTACCGATGCCACACGCACAGGTAACACCTTTGTATAATAAAATGTATTAGCGTTATAACCAAGCAACCTTGTAAGTGATTCTATTGCTCCTGATGAGCCTGTGAGGGCTTGTATTTCTTTAATTTCTTGTACTCTTAAATTATCTTTTATTTCACGCTCTTTTTTCTCCATCTGTTCAGTTAATATAACACCACAGTTAGGGCATTTATTTGTGCGTTCATAAATCGGCTCAAAGCAATTAAAACAAACTATACTTTTATCTTCAGGTCTAACTTCAAAAGCCTTATCAACTGAATATAATCTAGGCATAGACCACGCTAAAAATCTATCATAATTCGAGCCAAAATCGAAAATTCTTGCGTATCCAACGCCCAAACTATCCATACGACAGCATCTGCCCCACTTTTGTATCTGCTTACGTAAACTATTAGTTGGCTGACAGTCAATCATATCAACGATTTCGGTATCGTCATAACCACGAATAATTGAGGATACGCTAACCAAAACCTGTATCCGACCCTTTTTTGAACTTTCAAACCAATAGTCATTCAAAAACTTTTTTTGCTTAGAGTGTACAACTCCGGCTTTAATTCCTGCGTTTAAAAATTCATCTCTTAACTTCTCGGCATGGTCAATATTAATAGCAAAGCAAATAGCTTTATGACCTTCATTAAATTTCAGATACCCTTGTACAATATCTTTTATTATATAAGATTGGTTACAAGTTTCATCCAAATCCTTATCATTAAATTCACCTGTATTCTTAATTCTAACGCCCGTAATATCCATTGGTGTAGCTGGAAAATATCTATCAATAGCAACCATTTTTCTACGTTGTAATTCTCTAATATTTATAATATTTAATTCATATTTGTCATATCCACTTAATAAAAAACCTTTTTCATCAATAGGCGTTCCGGTCATTCCAACTATAAAAGCATCAGGATGTCGTTCTAGAATTTTATTCATAGTGTTTGAATCGTGCATGTAGTGGGCTTCGTCGCAAAAGACCACATCAGCGTGTAAATCGGGTATTTTATCCATCCTTGCTTTATAAGTTTGAGCCATGACGATTTGAATATCTGCATACTCATTAAAATAACGGCTTGAACCTGATTTTAAAATAGACGGATATAAACCAACATTTCTAAAGGCTTTATATGTTTGAAAAACTAAAGGGGAATCAGCAACTATAAAAAATACTTTCTTCCCTTCAGCTATAATATCTGAAATAGTAGAAGCTGCCATATAGGTTTTGCCGCTCGAAGTTGGCATTTCTAAAAGTTGTTTTTGCACTCCATTTTTTATATTAGTTAAAATTCTATTCTTTGCATCTAATTGATAATCTCTTAGTTCTATTGTTGACATAATTCCTCATCTAATTCCATGTGCCATGCTCTCGACACTGTGCTTCTACACACGCCTAATTTTTCAGCTAGACCTCTAATGCCCCATTCTTTATTTCTAAATATGCAATTATTTTTAATATATTTTATTTGTTCCATAGTTAAAACAAATGTATGGTTCTCAATTCCATATCTTTTTTTTATTAATCCATTTTTATATGCATGCTGAATATTTTGTTCTCTTGTATTCCATTCTAAATTTAAAACATTATTATTAGTTTTATCACCATCGATGTGATTAACTTCTTTTTTATTTTCATAATTTTCTAAAAAATGTAAAGCCACTAATCTGTGAGTATAAGCTCTTTTATTTTTACCATCTAAAGAAAGAGTAACAGAACAATAACCATTATAAGGATTGAATGTTTGTATTTTAATACCTTCTAATATATCTAAATGACACTTACCTTTATTTATTTTTCTAGGTAAAGTTTTAATTCTGCCATAATTACTGATTTGATAGATATTCTCAAATCCTTTAATGTCTTTCCAAATTTCATTTTTCATGTAGTGTTCTCCTTTAAGGCGATAAGCCCATTCCGAACACTACTAAGGAATGAGCTTATCTAATTCTTTTACATGTAGTGTTCAAGTATCATCATACCACCAGCAAAGCTAGGTGTCAAGGGGTAAATAAACTACTTTGTATAATATTTGTATCTAATTTAAAACTACCACCAATGGCTTTATTATATCGAGTAACACTTTTTTGATAATAATTTTCGTCTAACTCTATACAGATAAAATTTCTATTAGTGGAATGTGCAGCTACAGCTAAAGTTCCGCTACCTGAAAAACAATCTAGAATTAAATCATTTTTTTTAGTAGAATGTTTAATTATATCTGTAAACAATTTAATACCTTTTTCATGTGGATGTGTATCTTCATTATGATTTATATGTTGCATCTTCATAACATTTGAAAAATCATTTGAATTATATTTTGGATTGCCTTTTTCCATTACAATGCAAAATTCATGTTGGTTTCTAAAACCATATCCCATCCCAATATTATTTTTAACAATACAGATAAGCATTCTTATATTAAAATCTGTTTCGTTTTCTATAAAATTTCTAAGTTTATGTTCAAACTTCCAATTAGTAAATAAATAACAAGATGTATCATTTTTTAACTTTTTGTATAAAAGTGGTATAACTTTATAATTTATTTCTTCACTTTCATTATTTAAAATAGTTTTATTATTTCGCCCATAACCTTCGTTGTCGCCATAAGGCGGATCTGTGATAACTGCATCTAAAGTTTCATCATTTATATATTTGTCTATAAATTCTAAACAATTTGCATTATGTATTTTATTAATAATATCCATTATTTATTCCCTCTCTTATAATAATCCTCAAAATCTTCTGATTCTCTTAATCCACTAAAAAACTTAAACTTACCTTGATGTTCCATAGCTGCAAGCTTTTCTTTAGCTTCATTGCCAGCTGCATCATTGTCCAAAATAAACACCACGCTATCGTAGTCATTCCATAACTGTAAAGATTCAACCACTTCGGGTAATATTTTTACTCCGTTACTCGGCGTTAGTATAGTATCTGAAACAGTAGCAAATTCACCGCCCCTTTTTTGTGCCTGCTCGTGTAGATACTGATATAGAAACGCAGCATCGCAGTAACCTTCGGCTACATAAGCCTTGCGACTACCGCCCACAGGGCTATAAGTTACACTCAAGCAATTAGCCCCACCCTTTGAGCGATAGCATTTAGTGCCATTGTCAAATAAAGTAAAATCTTTTTTCCTTACCTCATACCCAATGCATTTTTGATCGCCGTACCGCCAAGTTGGGAAGACCCAACCTTTTTTAGCATCATAGCCCACACAGCAAGCCACAGCGGTTGGATAAGTAATACCCCTCAACTCATATAACTTTTGACCATAAAAACTAAACCTAGCCTCGTGTAATAGGCTCTCGTTTAGTATCTGTAGAATGTAGTCTGAGTAATCAGCATCTTCTACAACTTTGGCAACTTTAGGGAGTGTCGGCATGATTTGCACAGGTCGTTCTTTAAAGTCATCATCAAATTCGTCTAGGTCTTTTAGGGCTTGGCTTATGCTTACGTTGCGTGTTTTGGCATAAAAACTGACACCGCCCCCTTTTTCACCACAGCTAAAGCAAATAAAATTACCGGTTTTGGTGTTTACACTCATTGATGGTGTTTTATAACTGTGAGAATGAAAAGGACAAAAGCACATAACCTCGCCTGCGCTAAAGTTTTCTCTACCTGTCAATATCGGTGCGTATATTTTTTTTAGGTCTAGCATTGTTTATCCTTGTTGGTAATGATTAACGCTTGTGTTAAAACTAAAACAGCATTATTTGCATTTTTTAATTGTTCTTCTAACTCTCTTACCTTAGTACCACGCTTACACATTTCCCTAAAAATTTGCAAATATTCTTGTTCAAGTTCAGTTAGTATAATTTTATCTGACATTATTTAATCTCCTTTATTTTCCTATCTCAGTTATAATTATTTTTTTATTTACAATATCTACATCAAGTTTTACTTGTGTATTTTCTTGCCACCCTAATAAATTTAACCAGCTTTTAGGTAATAATATACTATAACTACCACCTGCTGAAAATATTTTTTTAATCATTTATATTTACTCCTTATGCTGTAAAAACTGATTTTAATGCTTGAATTGCTTTTTCTGCTATTTCATTTCTTCTTGCATTAGCCATATACAAAAAATCTGGGTGAAAATAAATTTCTGGCTTATGTCCATCCTTTTTTAAGTGTGATAGTTTACCATTTTTAACAGCATCATTTAAGTAAGTTCTTACTTCTTTTGGCATTTTGCTAACTATTCTTATTCTTTCGCTTCTAACCATTTCAACATTAGCTTCTTCTGTTGTCATTTGTCCTAGTCTAACCATATCTAAAATTTGTTCTAAATTGTTTTGGTTCATCTGTTTATCTCCTTTGTTTCCTAACAATTTAATTATAACACTAATTTATATTTTTGTCAATACTTTTGTTTATACTTTTGTAATAATTCTTAATACTTTTATCAATACTACGTAAAACCTTATTAACCTCTCTCTTATTCTCAGGTGTAATAGTGCCTATTAAGTGGTATTTTATTTGTTTTAGTTGTTGTTCGGTTAGGTTATTGCGCATAGACTATCAACCAAGCTATAATTAAGGATAAGAACCAAATAACTGTGTATTCAAATCCAAAAAAATGTTTACAAATTAATCCTATAGTCATATATAATGCAATAATTAAACCATAACTAATATTTTTACTCATTGTTCCACCCTTTCAAGATATTTATTAACCTTACCTATCTGTATATAATACTTATTCAGAGGCACATACAAAGCCACCCATTTGTCGAGTATGCGGTATTTTATACCATTACGCAACAGATACAAAAATCCGTCTACAACCCCAACAGGACAACCTATCTCTCTATACATATATTTATTTATCTGCCATAAATGGTTATATGTCAACATAATCTTTTAATTCTCTTTCGATTGCTGAAATAGTATCTTTTAAATAATCTAGTTTTACTACTTTTAGTTTTTTATTATCAGTTATTTCAAAATACCCCGGAGCATTACTCCAATAAATTCTATCTTTGCTATATTTTGACCAAGATTTCAATTCAGTAAAACCTTTGTTTTTTAATTTTTGTACTATAATATCAGCAATCATCATTATCTCCAAATATTTGATTAGGTAACCATATTAATAAAACATAAATAGAAACTATAAAAATAATTGATAATATAAATTCAAAAATACTAGGATATTTATTTAATTGATCAACTATATAATCTTTAAATAAACAAATCATAATTATTATTGCAACAAATATTTTTTTTATCATTTTAAACCACCTGAGCTTTCTTCTTAAAATTATTGATAACATCATCTACAGATATGTTTTCTTTGCCAGTTTTATCTTCTATAAGCTCCACAATAGTTAAAGCCATAAGCTCAATAATCTTTTGTTCCATAAAATACCACTTTCTATTTATCCTAACAATATTATTATAACAGAAACTAACAACTTGTCAAGTATTATTTTAATAAGTTTTCTCTTTCTATCAAAAGTTCTTTTATTTCTATATTTAATTGATAAATAGTCATTTTTAAATTTGAAATTTTAGCATCTATTTTTTTTATTTTTTGATAATTATTTTGTATTTTTGATTGTCTATCTTTAAATGCTGAAATTTCTCTTTTTTTGTTTGGATTATCTTCTAAAAAATTATTATGTTCGCTTGTTAAAAAATCAGTCATAAGGTTTTTCCTCCTACAATTAAAGTAATTATTAGTATAATTATTATTCCTATAGTATCTATATATTTATACATCTTTTTCAACTCTTACTTTTTCTACAATAAAGCTAAATTTATAGTTTTTAAAAATAAAAAATATAGAAGATCCATATCTTTCATTTTTTATTTCTTTTATAAAATCAATTCTTTTTTTCATTACTTACCTACTTTCTAATCTAAAGTGTCAAGCTCTATTAACCCACTTTTACTTTTATCTGTTAATGTCGCCACTACTTTGCCTTCGCCCAAATCTTTTATAATATTATAATTAAATTTATTTGGATCGTACAAAGCATAAGATATCCCAGTATTTCTAGCACCAGTCATAGTGCCTACAAATTGCAAACCAGTTCCTTCACACAAATTTTCCATTTCCGCTACTGCACTATTTATCCATCTTGAAAATTCTCTTGGTTTAACAAATTGTTGTCTGTTTAAATCCGTCTTAGACACAAATTTATTAACATTTTTAAGTAAATAAGCATACATTTCATCATAATCAGATGATGTTTTATCTAACAATAAATCCTCTAAACTTTTGTGCATTATTTCAAAAAATTCACAAGCTTTTTTAAATGGTTCTGATGTTATATCTTTTTTAATTGGGTTTTCTAACATGTGGAATAGTACAGCTAATTTAATTATTTTCCAAGTTGAACCCTCTAAATTTACTTCTAATATTTTACAATCTTTGTTCAATCTTTTTGTATAAGTATATAATTTTTTTATTTTGTCTCCTACAGCCATTTTCCATTCAGTTATTGCTTTATTTGCACTAGGTGTAAATTTATAAACCATTAAATCAGGAATATTAAAATAAATATTACTTATAACTTTAGAATATTCTTTTAGTTTATTTATTGCTTCATCTTTTTCTTCGGCACTTGGAAAATAAACATTTTCACCATAAAAATTTTCATCTTTTTTATAATAAAGAAAACTTCTTCTTGCCCATCCACTTTTTAATTCTCTTTTAAATTGTTTAGATATTTTATCACTTTCCAATAAAGAACTAGGATCAGACATGTAAACTAAACTTGTAGAAAAACCACGCACAATTTCTCTTTGAATAGATGCGGTATTAGTTGGAATAAACTCACCATCATAGAAATTATTTAAACAGTTAAAAAATTGTTTTCCCATTAAATCATTTCCAAAATAAGCCTGTTCAAAGTCGTCCATAAACTCAGTATTTTCTATAAAAATGCTACCTTTATTTTCTTTTTTTATTAATTCTAAAGATAAATATACGCTAGGGGTAGAACCTTTGCCGACGCTATATTCTAATTTTCTAAAATTATTTAATGCCTCTGCTTGCTCTCTAGATTTTGCTTTAAATTCATTAGGTTGTGCATCTTTTAAATCATTTAATTCTTTTGTGAATTTTAAATCCAATGCGTTTTTACGTTTTTCATTAAAACTATTAACTTCACTTTCAAAAAACGGAACAAGTTTTGTTCTTATATCTTTTAATAAAACGTTTTTGATTCCACCTGAACCAACAAAATTAAAAGCATAATAAGCCAAATATGCAGGAGAGTTTATATTATTTATTGATTCAAATCTAATATTCTTAAATGCAAAAACATGAGCTAAAACAGCATGTAATACATTTAAACCCGCATATTTATTAACCTTATAATCATGTAATATTTGTATTTGTTTTATGATGTCATCTGTATCTAACATTATTTACTATTCTTAATTTCTTCTTCTAACTCTTTTATTTTTGATTCTAGTGATGGTTTTAAACAATTTTTAATATTTTCGACTATTAAATCTCTTTTTTTATAATCTATTTCGTCCATAAATATCGTTTGAACCTTTACAAAATATCTATAAGTTGTACTCCGTTCAGCTTTTATCCCATCTAAAGATTTCAATAAATTCTTAAAAATTTGTAATTCGTTCATTAACTCATAAGTCTTTTCAATGTCCATTTAATACCTCTTTCTTATTTTGTATTATAAAACCCCCGTAGAACAAGTAGCAAAAAATGTAAAACGAGGGCGTAGCACTAGGCTACAAATATAAAAACTTTTTATTTTGCTACTTGTTAAAAATATCTTACCATACACAATATTTTTTGTCAAGTTTTTTATTAAAAATATATTAAAAACAGCCAAAACCCAATAATAATTGAATTTTAATACTTTTCAATGAGTGAAAAATATTAACTCGCACACTACGACTGCATTTTGGGCATAAAATTTAATATTTTTCATTCTATAAAGAATATTTATTAATATATTTATTTATTATATAATTGACACAATATTAAAATAAATATATTATCCTTATAAAAATGAAAAATATTAAATTATTAGGCTCAAACATAGACTAGGAGCTAATCTCAATATTTTTCAACAATAAAAATAGTGATAAATTCAATTATACTTGGGTTACAGCCATATTAATATTATACACCTTGACAAAAAACACATTACAATCTATACTAAAACTATAAAAATGTTGGGAGGCAAGGTTGGCAAGTCGTGGGTGTAGAGATAAGTATATTAATCCTAAAGCGATACTATCCCATCAGCTACAAACAGACAACCTTATCAAAAAGCTAGACACCTTACGTTCTCAGTTATACATTGCACTTGGCTCACCTTTTCAGCTATTAGCCGTAGGTGATGAAAATAATGATGGTTATCGATGGGGTGGGGCTTATATCATTTGGCAAGAGGATAAGCAAGCAGAACTGGCAGGTTATGAAAGTTTGAACATTGACCTAGACTACAAAATATCAGTTTACAATCAAGTACTTGACAAACTAATACCGGGTGTGATACAATTACAGTTAGATATAGGTAACATCATCCTAGTAGACTTTGTTAAAAAGAAACGTATTAGGGTAAGAAAAAATAATGTGACCTATATTGATAATGTGGTACAATTAAAGTTAGGATTAGTGGGGTAGGTATGACCAAAAAAAAAGAAAATCCTCAACTTGCAGGTAGAAAATCTTTATATAAACCTGAATATTGTGAACAAGCATATAAACTAACTTTATTAGGTGCTATTGATACACAACTAGCAGACTTTTTTAATATTTCAGTGGCAACATTAAACAATTGGAAATTAGAATATCCTGAATTTTTAGAGTCCTTAAAAAAAGGTAAAGAAAATGCAGATGCTGAAATAGCACAAGCACTATATCACAGAGCAAAAGGTTATAGCCATCCTGATTTAGATATTAAAATGTTTAATGGTGAAATTATAGAAACACCATTAATAAAACACTATCCGCCTGATACAGGTGCATGTATGGCATGGTTAAAAAATAGACAACCTAATTTGTGGAGAGATAAAACAGAAGTAATAACTACTAACACCAACCTAAACATAGAATCAAACATTGACAAAGCAAAAGAACTTAAAAAGTTGTTAGATAAGAATGAATAAAGACACTTTTACACAGATATTAGAGAATCCAAAAGAGGCTGGGCTTATATGCTTAGCTTCTTTTAAGCATTTTATACAGATATATCACTTTTATTTGTATCGTAAGCCGTTTATATTTAAACCCTTTCACTTACAGATAATAAACGCACTAGAAGACCGCGTGCTGAACGCTAACAACCAAGAGAAACCTAACCTATTAATTAATGTCGCACCTCGTTCCGGTAAGTCGCAGATACTACAATACTTTGTAGCTTGGGGTTACGCTATTAATTATCAATCAAACTTTATACTCACCAGCTATGGTGATAGTTTAGTTATGAAGTTTAGTGATAGTATTAAAGCAATTATAAATAGTCAGCTATATCAAGATATGTTTAAATTGCCGCTCGACCCTAAAAACACAGCGAAAGAGTTCTGGAAAATGCAAAATGGCGGTGAACTTAGAGCATCTGCAATGGGTTCAATTATTACAGGGTTTGGGGCTGGTGTTATGGCTGGCGACTGGGGTGGAGCTATGATAATAGACGACCCTTTAAAGGCAGCAGATTTTAAATCAGAAGCAAGCCGTCAAAACTGTATTGACTTCTATACAAATACATTAAAATCAAGGCTCAACAATCCTAAAACACCTATTATATTAATTATGCAACGATTGCATATTGATGATTTAACAGGCTATATACTTAAAAATGAATCAGATACGTGGGAACACATAAACCTGCCAACTATTGATGAGGATGCACAAACTAGCATTTGGGAAGACCAGTTTCCCTATGAAAAATTGATGGAATACAAGCGGATATTGCCGTTTTTCTATTACTCACAGTATCAACAAGAGCCTATAATATTAGGTGGTTCTGTTATTAAAGGCGATTGGTTTAAATTTTACCCAGTTAATCAAGAGTTTACATACAAAAAGATTATAATAGTTGCAGATACAGCCATGAAGGTCAAAGAACATAACGATTATTCTGTTTTTATAGTTGGTGGTCAAACAAGTGATGACAAATTGCATATTTTAGACATAGTACGTGGCAAGTGGGAAAGTCCTGAGCTGAAAACTACAGCTAAAACATTATGGAATAAGTGGCAACGTGGGGTGGGAGGAAAATATTGTAGTGGTTTATATATTGAGGACAAAGCATCAGGCACAGGTTTAATCCAAGAGCTACGCAAAGAATGTTCAATCCCCATTAAGCCGGTAGTAGCTGATAAGGATAAACTCACACGTTTAGAATCTGTATTATCGCATATTGAATGCGGTAATGTATTATTACCATGTAGCAAAGAATATGGCTTTAACCCTGATTTAATATCAGAGGCAGAAGCATTTAGTAGGGATGATTCACACAGGCACGACGATCAGGTTGATTGTCTTGTTTACTTAATAATGAACACAATACAAAAATTAAAAGTATCAATCTACGATGCGATATAGTTATTTTTGTGTTATTATTTAATTACAGTTACAGCTAGGAGGACAGATGAAACGAGTTTATGTAGCAAGTGCGATTAGTGCAGAGAATTTAGAAAAAGGATTAGGCAACCTTAGAAAAGGCATTTTAGCTGGTGTTGAACTACTTAAAAGAGGTTATGCACCTTATATCCCACATTTAGATTATCAATTTAATTTAATCCAAGACGAGCATATTGATGTTGATTTATATTACAGTTATGATTTAGAGTGGCTATCTGTTTGCGAATGCATGCTTGTATTGCCTAATTGGGAAAATAGTAGAGGGGTAAAGGCTGAAATTGAATTTGCTAAAGAAAATAATATACCAATTTATTATAATATTGAGGATATAGTTTAATGCTAGACTTTACAATACTAATCCTAATACTAATGATTTACTTTATGCCTACAATAGTAGCATACCAAAATGACCACAAAAACAAGCAAGCAATAGGCACAGCTAACTTTTTCTTTGGTTGGACTATTATTGGCTGGTTGATTTGTCTTATTTGGGCGCAGTGTAAATAATGCTATAATAAAACTATGAAAGTTAATTTTACAGGACATCATGTTTTATTAACAAAGATTGATACGGATTTTTATTCAGGAAAATTCGTACCTCTTGCTCAAAGATCTACTGAACATATCTTTCCTAAAAGTAAAGGTGGAGCTAATAATATAATTAATTATGCAATGGTTGAGAAAAATCTTAATGCAGATAGAGGTAATATGCCTCTTAAACAATGGATTAATATACATCCTGATTTTTTAGATAATATGAAAAATTATATAAAAAAATATTGGGATATAATAATAGATGGCAAACAATATGGCAAAGAAATAGAAAAAACACTTAAAAAGATGGATATAATAGCATAACTATGAGTAAAAAGAACAAAACAACAAAAAAACAACCGTTACCAATAATGCAACCACGTGAACGCCTAAACAGCCTCACCGAGCTCGCTCTTGGTATCCAGACACAACAAAACCAAATCTCACAAGGTAATACAGCCGAGGCTAACCTTAGACGCTATATGATTAGTCAAAATAGGATGTTACTTGCTAATCTTTATAACGAGATTGGGTTAGTTAAAACAATTGTTAACCAACCGGTTGATGATGCTTTAAATAAAATGCCCGACTTTGTTTCAAAACAATTACAACCAGAGCAAGCAGAAGAGGTTAAGCAATATATCCAAGAAAAAGGTTGGTTTGAAACATTTAAACAATCTAAAAAATGGAAAAGACTTTTTGGTGGTAGTGGTTTATTTATAAACACACCTCAAAACCCTACATCAGAATTAAGAATAGATAGATTACATCAAGATAGTCCTATTGAACTTTATGCTTTAAATAGATGGGAATTAAATTATAAAGCTAGTGGCTCTGCGACTGTAGATAATTTAAACGTAAGTAAGCCTATTAGTGATGTTCCTTATGATATTTATGGGCAACCAGTCCATAAAAGTAGAGTTTTAAAATTTATGGGCGAAGAAGCAGCCGATTTATTAAAATTACAATTAATGGGTTGGGGAACGTCTAAACTTGAAGAATTAATTAGACCTCTTAACCAATTTTTGAAGTTAGAGGATTTATTATTTGAGATTATTGACGAATATAAAATAGATGTTTATAAAATAAATGGTTATGCTGAAGCCTTAATGACACAGGAAGGCACTGATATAATCACTAAACAAATACAATTAACAAATCAACTTAAAAGTTTCCAAAATGCTTTGAT
>Ga0172378_10003215_pt1 | contig 15386 bp, 10 predicted proteins | sample GrowelOW332metaG_FD_119755 | JGI IMG/M metagenome (GOLD analysis project Ga0172378, IMG submission 119755) | Groundwater microbial communities from an aquifer near a municipal landfill in Southern Ontario, Canada - Pumphouse #3_1 metaG | ecosystem: Environmental > Aquatic > Deep subsurface >... | reverse complement strand
TAAAGCGCACCGTTCCAAGGGAAAACGGGAGAGTCTGAGAGGACGGAAAACCGTAGGGTTGTCCGTCCTTTCAGGTTCGTCACTCGTTTCGCAAACGAAAAATCATCAAAAAACCGTCCGAGCAGCTTAGCAATCCGTTTCGCAAACGATAAATCATCGAAAACGCCGTCAGCAAAACTTCCTCACCCATTTCGCCGCAAAATGTAATTTACAGCGAATTAATGACTGTTTTTTCAAAGTTACATAACTTATTCATAATTTTGAGGTATAATAGGAACATAATAATTGGTTATCGAAAGGAAATATTATATGTCACATATTCTCAATAAGCATAACGGCTTCGACGGTATCCGCGGTCCGGTTCTCACAATCGTTATGGACGGCGTCGGAATCGCGCCCGCAAACGCCGGAAACGCCGTCGCTAAGGCCACCACGCCCACGCTCGACCGCCTTGCCGCAAATTATCCGATGATAAAGCTCAAGGCTCATGGCACAGCTGTCGGTCTGCCCTCCGACGACGACATGGGCAATTCCGAGGTCGGCCACAACGCGCTCGGCTCGGGTCAGGTTTTCGCACAGGGTGCAAAGCTCGTTTCACAGTCCATCGAAAGCGGAAAGCTGTTTGCTTCCGAAACATGGAATAAAGTTATCGGCAACGTTGTTTCGAATAATACCACCCTCCATTTCCTCGGACTTTTCTCGGACGGCAACGTTCATTCACATATAGATCATCTGAAAGCGCTCATCAGCCATGCCAAGGCTGACGGCGCGAAACGTGTCCGCATACACATTCTGCTCGACGGACGCGACGTCGGCGAAACCTCGGCGCTCGATTATGTCGCTCCGTTTGAGGAGTTCATCGCAGGACTGCGCTCCACCGATTTTGATATCAAAATAGCGTCCGGCGGCGGACGCATGAAGATCACCATGGACCGTTATGAAGCCGACTGGTCGATGGTAGAGCGCGGCTGGCACACCCATGTGCTGGGCGACGCGAGAGCGTTTGCGTCGGCGGCAGAGGCTATTCAAACACTGCGCGCCGAAACCGGAGCGATCGATCAGGATCTCGCTCCCTTTGTCGTCGCGGAGGACGGCAAGCCAGTCGGCACTATCGAGAACGGCGACAGCGTCGTATTCTTCAATTTCCGCGGCGACCGTGCTATCGAAATTTCGCGCGCGTTCGACGATAAAGACCTCGGCAAATTCGATTTTGTGCGCCATCCCGACGTCGTTTACGCCGGAATGCTCGAATATGACGGCGACCTGCACATTCCGAAAAACTATCTCGTCAACCCGCCGGAAATTTCCAACACCATGGGACAGTTCCTCGCAGAATCCGGAGTTTCGCAGCTCGCGATATCCGAAACGCAGAAATTCGGTCATGTGACCTATTTCTGGAACGGCAACAAGAGCGGCAAATTCGACGAAAAGCTGGAAACCTACATCGAGGTGCCCTCCGATGTCATTCCGTTCGAGCAAAGACCGTGGATGAAGTGCGCCGAGATAACCGACCGCCTGATAGCGGAGCTTCGCGCCGGCAAATATGATTATTACCGCGTCAATTTCCCCAACGGCGATATGGTCGGTCACACCGGAAATATGCTCGCTACCGAGATTTCTGTCGAAGCGCTCGATCTCCAGCTCGCCCGCCTGCTCGCCGTCGTCGACGAGCTGCACGGCGTCGCAATCATCACCGCCGATCACGGCAACGCGGACGAAATGTGCGAGCTTGATAAGAAAACCGGTCAGCCCAAGCTCTCAAAGGACGGCAAGCTGAAGGCTAAAACAAGCCACACGCTCAATCCCGTACCGTGCTATATATATGATAATTTCTATACCGATGCTTACACCGTCTGCGCCGACGACGGAACCTTCGGACTTTCCGACGTCGCCGCGGCAACGGTCAATCTCCTCGGCTACGACGCTCCCGCTATGTGGGACAAGTCGCTTATCGAGCTTAAATAACGAGAGCAGGTATGCGGCCTCTTGAAAGAGGCCTGGCGAGAACTTTTAACAATAGGTTATGGATTTATGCGTGAATGAGTTTAATCCATTATTATACATTTTTATACGGCACAGACGCCGTGTCCCGGTATTAAAATCCGGAAAGGAGCTTATCATATGACCAATATCGTAAAAAATGACGCGACCGGCGGTTTTGACGGCAGCGATACCGAATTTGTCGAGAATCCCGCGCAAAACTCCGAAGCCGATCCGTTTCTCCATTCGCTCGATACGCTCACTCCGGACGATATCGCGCCCGCTGTGCCGAAAAAGAAAAAATCGCCGTCCGATATCGCCTTTTCGGCGGTTAGGATCGTCCTCCTTTGCGCCTGCGCCGGAGTTTTCGCATACAGCGCCGCGTCGATCGTGAAAAGTCTTGTTGCCTACCGTCAGTCGGAGCAGCTTTACGGTGAGCTTTCCGACGAATTTTTCAGCGACGGCGATTCCTTTCTCGGCGATACACTCGTTTACGACGAGGACGCCGATTATCCCTCCTCCCCCTCGGTGCTGCGCGATGAGGAAACGCCGAGATTCGACAACAACGCCGTTTCCGATCAGAAGCTTTCCGACGCGATAAGCGACGTTGAGGTTTCCGACTACAACAAGCAGTTTGAAACTATGAAAAGCAAGCTCAACGCCCTCACCATCAAAAATCCCGACACCTACGGCTATATCACCGTCGACGGAACGCAGATAAGCTATCCGGTAATGCAGTCTGAGGACAACGATTATTACCTCGACCACGCCTACACCGGCACCGCGCTGCCCGCCGGCTCTATATTCGCCGACTTCCGCAACTACCGCAGCCTGCTCAAAAACTTCAATCTGATACTTTACGGTCATAATATGAAGAACGGTCTGATGTTCAACGGTCTGACCTCGTATCTTGACGAGGATTTCTTCTACGGCGATCATCCGATCACGGTTTATACACTGGACGGAATTTTCACCTATGAAATATTCGCCATTTACGAAACCGCCTATGATTATGATTATATCCGCACATCGTTCAAAAATTATGACGAATTCATCAAGTACTGCACTTCTATCGAGCAGAATTCCATCTTCCGGCGCGACGATATCTCCTTCGCCGAGGGCGACCGTATCCTCACCCTCTCCACCTGCACAAACGGCGCGTGGAATAAGCGCTACGCCGTTCACGCGAAGCTCGTTTCCATCGAACGTTAAAGCGAGATGTGAATTGAACTCTGTTTTCCCAATTCCGACAAAGGACGGCGTGACAAATGAATGATGTGCGCACTATCAGGCTCGTGATTCCGATGTACAACGAGTCGGAGATAATCGAAGCCACCATGCGCGCCTGCGAGAGCTGGTTCTGCGCAAACGCTCCCGACGGCGCCGTATATTTCGTCGACGACGGTTCGACAGACGATACCGCGCGTAAAGCGTCGGCGCTGCTCGGTCAGTGTCCGCACGCGCGGCTTACCGGCTATGAGCATAACCGCGGCAAGGGCGCGGCGGTTCGCTTCGGTATGCTCGCGGCGGCGGGCGACGCGGACGGCGGGGACGTTATATTCTTCACCGACTGCGACCTTGCCTACGGTCTTGACGTTATGCTCGATTTCATGCCGCTCGGCGGGGACGTCGCGATAGGCTCGCGAGCGCTGCATCCGGACGGCTACCGCGGATATACGGCGCTGCGCAGAGTGATGTCCAAAACCTACCTCGCGGTGATACGCGTCGCCGCCGGATTTCCGTACAGCGATTCGCAGACCGGCATTAAGGCGTTCACACCAGACGCCGCGCGTAAAATATTCGGCGTCTGTGAGGTGGACGGCTTCGCTTTCGACCTCGAGGTGCTGATGGCGGCGCGGCATATGGGAATGAGCGTCGCGCAGGTGCCTGTCCGCGTGATAAACAATCGTCCGTCGCACGTCAGCGTAGTGCGCGACACCCTCCGTATGCTCCGCACCGTCCGCACTCTGCGCAGAAAATACCGCTGAAAGAACGGGGATACGCGGCGTTTTGGAAAAGGTCTGGCGAAAACTTTAAGCTGGGATTCCCATATTTTGCCGTCGGCATTTTCTTCATATTTTTAACCGCCGGTTTCGGGTTTTTGCCCGAAATCGGCGGCTGCTTTATTATGCCGTTTGACGCCGCATTGGGGTACACATTTTCTATGGTGAGGATTCGCATAAATAATGATAATTGCATCATGATATTCATTGTGCGGTGTCGCCTTAATTATCCGTTGTGGTTTAGCGAAGATTGTTGCTTTTTGCGGGTTGTATTATTTAAAATTATGAGGTATAATAGTAGCTGTCGGCATTTTTCACTATTGTGGCATATGTTTTGAGGTCAAAATGAACAAATTTATTTCTAAATATTTAGGCGACCGCGCGTTTTGGTCGTCCGCTCTGCGGCTCGCTATACCTATCGCGGCGCAGAACCTGCTTATGAGCTCGTTCACCATCGTCGATACGCTCATGATAGGTCAGCTCGGCGATATCGAGCTTTCGTCGGTCGGCATGGCGGGTCAGTGGAGCTGGCTGATGGGGCTTGTCATGTTCGGACTGAACAGCGGCGCTTCAGTTTTCATCTCCCAGTACTGGGGTGTCCGCGATATCAAAAATATACGCGGAATTTTTGCCATACTGCTGTGGCATACGCTCGGCGTTTCGGCGATATTCGCCGCCGTCGGCTTTTTCGCGCCGAATACGGTGGTATCAATTTTTAACGATACGCCGGAAATCGTTGCGGCGGGCGCTTCGTATCTTACGATAGCGGCGTTTTCATATTTCGGCATCGCGCTCAATAACGTTTTCTCCACCCTGCTGCGTTCCACTGAAAACGTCAAGCTGCCGATGTACGCTTCCGCCGTTTCTACGGTGGTCAACGCGATCTTAGACTACGGTCTTATCTTCGGCGCGTTCGGTCTGCCCGCGATGGGAATCGAAGGAGCGGCGCTCGCGACGGTAATATCCTCGTGGATAGCGCCTATTATAGTGCTTGTAGTATCCATACGTCAGAAAAATATGCTTATCATGCGCTTTCGCGAATTTTTCACGTTCGGCAAAGCGCTGCTGTTCAAATTTTACCGCATTTCCTCCCCGGTCGTATTCAACGAATCGATGTGGGGACTCGGAACGATGCTCTATAACGTCATTTTTGCGCGGCTCGGCTATGAAAATTACGCCGCGATAACGATACTGCGAACTGTCGAGGGCGTGCCGTTCGTATTCTTCGTCGGACTGTGCAACGCCTGCTGCGTCATGGTCGGCAAGAACATCGGACGCGGCGAGCGTGAGGACGCCATACGCGACGCGCGCCGTTTCGCCGTACTTGTGCCGATAACGGCTCTGCTGCTCGGACTGGGCGTCGTCGCGCTGCGTCCGCTCATCATAACGATGTATTCGCACGGCGGCAATCTGACCGACGTCACCGTCAATGCCGCGATGGGCATACTGCTTATATACGGTCTTGAGATGGGTATGAAAAACATACCATATATCCAGATAGTGGGGATTTTCCGTTCGGGCGGCGACACCAAAACCGGAGTTAAATATGACCTTGTCTGCCTTTGGCTGATATCGCTGCCGCTGACCTTTCTTTCAGCGTTTGTTTTCAAGCTGCCTTTCATCGCGGTATACGCTGTCATGCTGCTCGCGGAGGACACGCTCAAGGTATTTCTGTGCCTGCGGCATTTCATTTCGCGCAAATGGATAAAGCCGCTCACCGAGCAGGGCATTGAAGCCGCGTCAGTCGAGGCAGAACCTGATATATAAGAACATCAGAATAATGTGTAATTCATCTGTGCCAATGTTGAAATACAAGGGCTAAACGCCCTTGATTTCAACGCGTCGGCGAATTAATCAGAGGTTTCATAAATCGCAAAAACAGGCGTGGACGCTAAAACGTCCACGCCTGTTTTTTAATATTTATCACCAATATTTACATTTTACATTTTACATTTTACATTTCCAGTTGCTTTTAACAGTGACACCCATAATTCATGTGCTATTGCCAAAATACAGTCCCCTGCTCAAAGCTTTTTGCCAGGCTTTTTCCCGAAAAAGCCGCGCGTCCCCGTCCCAGTCCCAGTCCCACGAACGAATATCACCACGAGAGCAGCGGCGGCGGCGGCTATCACGCACACCATGACCACTGTCAGGTAAGGGAAAGGAGCGTCAGCGCTGCGTCCGTTGTTCTTGAGCGCTCCGTTTTCATCGAAGGTGTACGCGCGGCCATCGTAGTCGCTTACAGCTAATTTGCCGAGCTGCGAAAGCTCGCCGGAAACGAGCGCCGTCCCCTTTACATAGCTGCGGGCATACGGAAGCTCGCCCGCCGCACCGATGAGCGGCGTGAGCGTCGCTACCGGAGAATTCGCCGTCAGTGTGCCGCTCACCGTGAACGAAGCGCCATCGAGCATTCCCACGTCGTTGTTGAACGATATGAACGCGCCGTTCGTGATTGTCATCGCGCCGCAGTTGAGAACTCCGAGCGCAAAATCCGCGCCGTCCTTACATTTGTTCGAGGATATCGAGCCGCCGTCGACCGTAAATTCGCCGCCGTTATAGACGCCGCCGCAGTAAAGCGCTGCTTCATTGGAGGATATTGAGCCGCCGGTCATGGTGAGAGTGCCGCCCGCCGCGTATACAGCCGCCATTTGCTCCGCGCGGTTATATGACGCCGTTGTATCGCTCAGCGTAAAATCACCGCCGTCAGCGCAGACAGCACTGCCGCGAGCCGCGTCGCAGTACATAAGCTGCACCGAATAAAGTGATGTTTCTGCCGTGCTGTATATGCCGCCGCCGCTGCCGCCGGTGACGGTCATGGCGTCGCTTGTGATATCCGAGCTTTTGATCTCGTTCTCGCCCGCGCCGCAGTAGACGATGTAGCCGCCCGCCATATCAAGCGAGCCGCCAAGGACGGCTATACCGCCTCCCTGCGATTTCGCGGTGTTGTACGACACCTCGCAGTTGGCGAACACCGACGCGCCCCAGCTGCAAATGCCGCCGCCGACCGTCGCGCTGTTGCCCGACAGCGTGATACCGCCGGCGGTGAACGCTCCTCCCTCGCCGACGAATACAGCGCCGCCGTATGCGGCAGTGCAGCCTGTCATCGAGCCGCCGGTCTGTGTAAATTCGCCGCCGCTTATGCTCACTGCTCCTCCGTTTGCCGCAGAGCAGCCGTCGATAACGCCGCCGTACATATTAAACGTACCGGACATTACGCAGACCGCGCCGCCGCCGCCCGAGGTGCTTATTCCGGGGGTCAGAGGATTTTTGGCGTCTGTGATGAGCGTCCCCGGGTACATATCGATTTGTCCGCCGCCGAGCGATAATATCGCCGCCGCACCATCGATACCGCAGCCGTCGAGGGTGAGCGACGGATCGCCGTCGCTGCCGCCGCTGCCGCCTAAAATCAGAGCGGCGTCTTTTTCAACGGCGAACATTCCCTCCGCCATGTCGCGGAAAATATAGCAGCCGCGTCCGCTGATGGTATATTCGCCGGCGTTTATCCTGACAGTGCCGCCGAGGACGACGTCGCGCAGCAGCACAATAGTATCGCCGTCGGCATATGCGGCGCTGTCGCCGCCGAGCGCCGCGACAAAATCCTCCGGCGAGGAAACGCCGCCGCCGGGAGCGTTCACAGCGTCGGCAGCGAACGCCGCGACGGTCATTGCCGACACAATAAGCATAACAGAAAACGCAAATATCAGTAATTTTTTCATTTTATCCCTCGATCTGGGATTTAACAAGGCTTTCACCGCAGTATTTTTCGCGAAGCCGCGGCTTTTCGATTTTTCCGGTGGGATTACGCGGCACTACGTCCAAAATGATGCGGCGCGGACGCTTATAGCGCGGCAGGGCGTTGCAGAATTCCATAATATCCGCCTCGGTGCATACCGCGCCGGGCTTCAGCTCGACTATCGCCGCCGCTATCTCGCCCAGACGGTGGTCGGGAAGCCCTATGACCGCGACGTCCTTGATACTGTCGTTCTGACGCATATAATCCTCGATCTGAACCGGGTAAATGTTCTCGCCGCCGCTGATGATAACGTCCTTTTTGCGGTCGACGAGGTATATGAAGCCCTCCGCGTCGCGCTGAGCCATATCGCCGGTATAAAGCCAGCCGTTTTTCAGCGTTTCGGCGGTCGCTTCGGGATTTTTATAATAGCATTTCATAACGCCCGGACCGCGCACGATAAGCTCTCCGGGGGTAAGCGCCGGCTCCTCGTTGCCCTTTTCGTCGACGATACGCGCCTCCCAGCCGTAGCCGGGGACGCCAATCGCGCCGACATGGTCAATATTTTCAAGTCCGAGATGAACGCAGCCGGGTCCTATCGATTCGGAAAGACCGTAGTTGGTATCGTAATCGTGATTGGGGAAAATTTTTTTCCAGCGCTTGATGAGCGACGGCGGCACCGGCTGCGCGCCGATGTGCATAAGCCGCCAGCGGTCGAGCTTATAATCGTCAAGATTCACCTCGCCGCTGTCGATGGCGTCGAGTATATCCTGCGCCCACGGCACGAGCAGCCATACGATCGTTACCTGCTCCTCGCTCGCCGCCTTGAGTATCCAGCGCGGCTTGACTCCGCGCAGCAGCACCGCTTTGCCGCCGACGAGAAACGAACCGAACCAGTGCATTTTCGCTCCGGTATGATAGAGCGGAGGTATGCAGAGGAACACATCGTCCTTTGTCTGATGATGATTTTTGTTCTCGGTATAGCAGGCGCTTTCAAGGCTCGATTGGGTGTGAAGTATCGCCTTGGGAAAGCCGGTCGTGCCGGAGGAGAAGTATATCGCCGCGTCGTCGTCTGGGAAAAGGGGAATCATGGGGTCGGTGTCGGGATATTTTTTTACAAGCTTATCATAGCTTTCGGCGAAGGAGGGGCAGTCCGCTCCGCAGTAAAGCACCGGATTGACGCGCGGGATTCTGCCGCGTATCGATTCCATTCGTCCGATGAATTCAACGCCGAAGATGATGGCGTCGCAGTCGGCAAGGTCAAGGCAGTATTTTATCTCGTCCTCGGTATAGCGGTAGTTGAACGGCACGGCGAGCGCGCCGGTTTTTAATACGCCGAAGTAGATCGGCAGCCATTCAAGGCAGTTCATGAGCAGTATGGCGACGCGCTTGCCCTTTGTGATGCCGCGTTCGATGAGCAGATTGGCGAAACGGTTTGAGCGGGCGTCGAATTCGCTCCATGTTATTTCGGAGCGGTAGCCCTCTGACGAGCGCGGCTCGACGAGGTCGTATTCGCGCCATGTTATCTCGCGGCGCTCCTGTATCTCGGGGTTAATTTCGATAAGCGCCGTATCGTTCGGGTAAAGCTGCACGTTGCGGCGAAGTATGTCAACTATCGGCATGGGTTTTATGCTCCTTTATCTTTTATATTGTTATTTTTGTTGTCGCAATATGGACAGGGTATTTAGGCTGGAGTATTGCGCGTGTGAAATTTTTGGTGGTGTCTGTTGATCGGACGCGCAATACGCGCCCCCACAAATTTGTTCGTGTTTTATGACGATACACGCGTTTTTATCGTTTTGAATCATTTTACCATAAATATGTTAATTTTTCTGCAAAATGTGTTAAAATATTTCAGCGCATAACGCGCGGTTTTGCATTGCCGCGATTGACATTAATGTAAAGTGATGATATAATAATAGTAAATTCTTGATTCGCAAAGAGGATAACGCATTGATATATAATAATGTTCTCGACGCCGTCGGGCATACCCCGATGATTCGTCTTAACCGCATGAGCGCTCCCGGCGACGCCGAAATCCTCGTTAAATTCGAGGGGCTGAACGTCGGCGGCTCGATCAAAACCCGCACCGCGTACAATATGATACTCAAAGCCGAAGCCGCCGGCATAATAAAGCCGGACACCATTATCGTTGAGCCGACGAGCGGCAATCAGGGCATTGGGCTTGCCCTTGTCGGCGCGGTGCGCGGCTACCATGTCCGCATTATAATGCCCGATTCGGTGAGCTGCGAACGCCGCAAGCTCATCGCGCATTACGGCGCGGAGCTGGTGCTTATCCACGACGACGGCAACATCGGCAAATGTATCGCGCAGTGCATGGAAACCGCACTCGAGATGCAGCGCACAGATCCCCGCGTCTATGTTCCGCAGCAGTTTGAAAACCCCGCGAACCCCGAGGTTCACCGTCACCATACCGCGCTCGAGATACTCGAGCAGGTCGCCGGTCCTATCCATGGCTTTTGCTCCGGAGTCGGCACTGGCGGCACGATATCGGGTATCGGTCAGTCGCTCAAGGCGCTCAATCCCGATATCGAGATTTGGGCGGTCGAGCCGGAGCACGCGGCGATTCTCGCGGGAGGAAACGTCGGCACGCATCTTCAGATGGGTATCGGCGACGGACTTATACCGGAAAACCTCGATATGAAAATATACAACAATATTTTCATCGTCACCGACGAGCAGGCGATAGCGGCAGCGCGCGACCTTGCCCGGCTCGAGGGGCTGATGTGCGGCATTTCGAGCGGCACAAACGTCGCGGCGGCGCGGGCACTCGCCCATAAGCTCGGAGCGGGCAAGACCGTGGTAACGGTCCTGCCGGACACCGCCGAGCGCTATTTCTCAACGCCGCTTTTCGACGGAGAATAATCGCCGTTCGTCACTCGACATACGCATATTCGGCATAATAATTACAGCAATGTGCGATTATCAATGCCGCTTCGCATAACCTTCCTCCCCAACTCCATCCCATATGGCATTATTTCCCCAATCAATATATAAACCAATAATTTATATACCGCGAAAGGGGCATTACCATGAAAAAACGTTTAATACAAAGCGTATCCGCGCTGCTTTTCTGCTCGATGCTGATATCCTTGGCGGCGTGCGGAGCGCAGAAGCCGGACGCCGGCGATGTAACCAGTGCCGCCGCCGAAACCGAAACCGCTCAGACTGCCGAGCCGCGCGACACGCCGGAGATTATGACCGACGATTTAGGCGGCGCGGTATTTACCGTACTTTATCCCGGCTGGTCGCTATACAACACCTTTTATTTTGCCGACGAAGAAACGGGCGACGCCGTCAACGATGCGATTTTCAATCGTACACGGAAGCTGGAGGAAGCTCTCGGCATCGATTTTCAATGGGTGACAAAGGGCTACACCACCACCATATATCCCGAGGTCAACAAAACCGTAATGGCGGGCGAGGACGCGTACAGTCTCGCGCTCACCCACTGCATCGAGGGACTGCCGTCGCTCATCTCCTCCGGCGTGGTTATGAACTGGAACGACATACCGAACATTGATATGTCAAAGGATTACTGGAACTCCTCCGTCAAAAGCAATATGGAGCTTGCCGGAGTGCTGCCGTTCGCCGCTAACGCGTTCATTCTGCCAGATATCAACTCGCTTTTCTTCAATTCCGATATGATAGAGGCTTATGCGCTCGACGACCCCTATTCGCTGGTGCTTGACGGCGGCTGGACATGGGATAAATTCACCGCGCTCGCGTCGGCTGTCAGCGAGGATATCGACGGCGACGGTGAAATGACCATGGCCGACCGCTACGGCTTCGTCGGCGAGCAGGACTGGCAGTTCGCTTCGATATTGACCTCGTGCAACGTTTTACAGATTGCCACTGACGACGACGGTATGCCTTATTTTGATTTCAACAATGAGCGCACCGTTTCAATCATCGACCGTTTGAGCGCTATGCTAACCGACAAAACAGCGTTTTTCTGGTTGTACAAGCCTGAATATGACCCTAACAACGGCAATATGCCGCCCGTCGGCTTCGACGAGGGCAACGCGCTGTTTTATCTCGTGCCGCTCTCTCTCGCCTCTACCTTCCGCGCGATGGATATCGATTTCGGCATACTTCCGATGCCTAAATACGACGAAAACCAAAGCGATTACGTTTCGCTCAACTGGGCGGGCTTTATGTGCGTTCCAGCAAGCGCGTCAGACACCGATATGATAGGAAAAACCGTCGAGCTGCTCGGTTATCTCAACAGCGAATATGTTCTGTCGTCATTTTACGACGTTCTGCTCGGTCAGAAAATCTCGCGCGACGAAACCTCGTCAAAAATGCTCGATATTATTTTTGACGGTGCGGTTTACGACCTCGCGGTCAATCTCGGCATGGCCTACACCATGTCGGACTGCGTCGGCAAGGGAACGTTCTCCTCTCATTATGAGAAAAACATCAAAAAATGGCAGAACAGCCTTGATAAATACTACGCCGCGCACGAGGATTACGCCGGGCTGCATAAATAATCTCTGATTACCAAAACTTTACCGAAAGGATAATATATAATGAAAAATTTACCTGTTGGACTGCAAATTTATTCTGTGCGCGACTATGCCGAGCGCGATTTTCGCGGAACTATGCACGCTCTCAAAGCGATGGGCTACGATTACGCCGAGCTTGCCGGTATGTATTCCTATACGCCCGAGCAGCTCAAAACCATCTGCGACGACGAGGGCGTCAAGGTGATGTCCGCGCACGTTCCGTTTGCCGAGCTTGTCGGCGACACCGCCGCGGTTATCGAAGCCTACAAATTCGTCGGCTGCAAATATATTGCCGTTCCGTATCTTGACGAAGCCACACGCGCCGGTTCTCCCGCGTTTGAGGACACCCTTGCCAAGATCGAGGAGATCGGACGCGTCGCGGCGTCAAAGGACGTCGCGCTGATGTATCACAATCATGATTTTGAGTTCATCCGTATGCCAGACGGCTCATATGCGTTCGATTATATGTATTCGAAGATTCCGTCGAAATATCTCGCCGCAGAGATCGATACCTGCTGGGTAAAGGTCGCGGGCGAGGATCCCGCCGCATACATCCGCAAATACGCCGGACGCTGCCCGGTCGTGCATCTCAAGGATTTCCGCGGTCAAAAGAGCGACGGAATGTATGAGCTTATCGGTATCGAAAAGAAAGCGGAGGCGACCGAAGCCTTCTCCTTCCGCCCGGTAGGACACGGCGTTCAGAATTTCCCGCCGATACTTGCGGCGTCGCTCGAAAGCGGCGCGGAATATGTGGTGGTCGAGCAGGACCGCTCCGACGACCGTCCGTCGATGGAAGCCGTCAAAATGAGCCGCGATTACCTCAAATCTCTCGGCTGGTAAACCTCGGGAATATTGCCGCCGCGATTGTTGCGTTAGCTAATGTTATGCCACAATCGTATGGGACGATGCCCACATCATCACACCGCCGATTATAAACAAAAAAGAGCCGCGGAACGCTTTGTTCCGCGGCTCTTTTGCATATTACACCTTTTTTCTGCTCGTAACAGCCTTGATAACGAACAATGTCGCCAGCATCAGCACAATGGCGAGCGGCAGAACGATGAAAACGTTGCGCACGAAGCCCGCGACGCAGTAGCAGATGAAGCACACCGCCGCGACGGTCAGCGCGTAGGGCAGCTGCGTTGAAACATGATTGATATGATCGCACTGCGCGCCTGTCGACGCCATTATCGTGGTGTCGGATATCGGCGAAATGTGGTCGCCGCACACCGCTCCGGCAAGGCACGCCGAAATGGTGATGACCAGTATCTCGCTCATTTCCGGGAATATCGCGATAACTATCGGAATGAGTATTCCGAACGTTCCCCATGATGTTCCGGTTGCGAAAGCAAGTCCGAGGGCGACAAGGAACAGTATCGCGGGGAGTATTCCGGTCGCGCTTGCGTTGCCGCGAACCAGGTTCGCCACGAAATCACCAGCGCCGAGATAAGAACGGCAGAAGCCGGAGAGCGTCCACGCGAAGGTCAGTATCAGTATCGCGGGAACCATCGCTTTAAAGCCCTCCGGAATGGCGTCGGCAAACTGACGGAAGGTTATGACGCGGCGTGGGATATAGAGCAGAAAGGTTATAACGAGCGCTATAAACGAGCCGAGCACGAGTCCGACCGACGCGTCGCAGTCCGAGAAGGCCTGAATAAACGAAGCGCCCTCGAAAAAGCCGCCTGTATAAATCATTCCGATAATGCAGCAGATAATGAGCGACGCTACCGGTATGATTAGGTCGAGCACTCGTCCCTTATCGGACACCTCAAGCTTTGCGGCGCTGTCATATGGGCGAGCCTTGGTGGTGTAAAGGTCGCCGTTTTCGGCGTTTTCCTCGTTTTTCTTCATTGGACCGAAATCGAAACGCATAAACGCCATCGCAATTATCATTATTATGGTCAATATAGCATAAAAATTATAAGGAATGGCGCGTATGAACATATTGAAGCCGTCGATGCCGGTTCCCTCGGTCGAGGAGGTGACGGCGGCGGCCCAGCTCGATATCGGAGCGATGATGCAGACCGGCGCGGCGGTCGCGTCGATGAGGTACGCGAGCTTGGCGCGGCTGATCTTGAATTTATCGGTGACGGGGAGCATGACAGAGCCGACCGTCAAGCAGTTGAAATAATCGTCGATAAATATGAGCACGCCCAATCCGAAGGTGGAGAGCAGCGCGCCGCGCTTTGATTTGATCTTCTGTGACGCCCACTTGCCATAAGCGGCGCTTCCGCCCGCCTTGGTCATAAGCGAAACCATTATCCCCAAAACGACGAGGAATATGAGTATGCCAACGTTCCAGCTGTCGCCGACCTTCTCGGTCATAACCGAGAATATGGAGGTGACCGCCTTGACCGGATTAAAATCGGCATAAAAGAACGCTCCGGCGACAATGCCGACAAAAAGCGACATATAGACCTCTTTGGTGATGAGCGCAAGGGCGATTGCCACGATGGGCGGCACAAGCGCCCAAAAGGTGGCGTACATACTGCTTTGATATTCCGGTGCGTCGGCTTCTTCAGCGGCCGCGGTGTCCGCGTCGGTATCCGTGCCGGCTGTGTCGGCGGCGGCTTCGGCGGTCGCATCCGTGGAAATATCCTCCGCCGATACTGCTGTTCCCAATATTCCGATGAGCGAGAATATCACGAAAATGACGGCTATCGCGACAGCGAATGCGCGTGTTTTGTGTTTTGTCAGACCTGACACTGTTTTTTCCTCCGTTTTTTTCTGTATTTAAACAAATAACGCCGTCCGCGCGAACAATATCGTCCTGCGGGCGGCGTTTTGACAAAATACAAACGTCCCATACAACACGATAGCGCTCCACCGCGGTGACAGTCCGCGCCGTTGTCCGGACGCGCCCCAACCCGGCGGAGATACGCGCTCCGGACGGATTTCGGCGGCTCTCCCCTCTCCCGCGCCCGCGCGGCGTTTTGACGGGATAACATGAGAGTCGCACCTCTATCTGTTTAATATGGTGATATGATATCATATTGTTTACTGTATGTCAACAGTTTTTTCATAATTCGAGAAAATTATCGGAAGCTGTGGGGGCGTTTTTGCGGACGTTCCTTGCGCGTGGATGTTTTCGTGGATGTTTTCGTGGATGTTTTCGTGGATGTTTTCGTGGATGTTTTCGTGGAT
>Ga0172378_10003212_pt1 | contig 15394 bp, 19 predicted proteins | sample GrowelOW332metaG_FD_119755 | JGI IMG/M metagenome (GOLD analysis project Ga0172378, IMG submission 119755) | Groundwater microbial communities from an aquifer near a municipal landfill in Southern Ontario, Canada - Pumphouse #3_1 metaG | ecosystem: Environmental > Aquatic > Deep subsurface >... | reverse complement strand
TTCTGATGTATGTAAATACTTGGGAGGCGGTCAAGCCTGTCATATTAATTTGGATAGTCACCTATCAAAAGAACAATATTTAAAGCTGTTGGATATTGCAATGGTGAATGGGACGAACTATTTTACATTTAATATTCCGATGAGCGAATGTGCGGATTGTGGGCATGTCGTCAATGCACCGATAACAGAATGCCCTATTTGTCACAGTAAGCACATTAAATACTGGACAAGAATTATCGGTTATCTGACTTGTGTGGACAATTGGTCAAAGGACCGGCAAATAGAACAGAAAAAACGAATATATAAAAATATTATATAGAGCAAATTGAAAAAATGAACAAAGAATTTGATACCCCGGTTTATGAGTTGTTAAAACATTATTGCACCGACGAGGATACAGTACGGGACTTTGCAACTATGGCCTCAGAGCCGGACGATGATGACGAGGACCCGGTATGGGAAGCGGTTGATGTTTTAGATTTCTTACATGAATTATGCGATGACTGGCATTTTCAGACAAAGCTTGATAGAGCAGCACATGTGGAAATAAAGCACCCGGACGTATGGATAGACGGGTATCTTATGAACAACCCGGATGTAATGAATAGTTTGCAAGACTGTATTGACGGATGCTTGGGAAACGAAATTTAAATTTCATAAATAGATGAATAAAAGTGATTTTTCATCTCCAGTGTTTGATGTTCTGTACAATTGCTGCTCTGATAAAGAACGTCTTGAGAAATATGCAATAGAAAATACACATGAGCAGAATGATGAGCCTCTGGAATATGGTTATGTGCCGGTATGGCCGTTTTTACAATGTATGTGTGGTGATTTCAATTTTCAGAATAAAATTGATGGTTGCTCTACGCAAAAAGATATACGGGATTATGTTGAATGGTTGAATGGCTATTTGACAGAACGAGAATTGATGTTAAAATTCTTGCAGGAAACAATTGATAAAATTTTAGGACAATAAAAAAAAATAAAAAAAAAAATGAACAAACGCATTAAAAAGCAAATTTTTAAAGAAAATAAAATTTAAATAAGGACGAAAAAATAAAGAAATGAAAAAAATTTTAGTTAGTATTGTATTTCTATTATGTGGAATTGATGTTTTTGTCAATCATTCACGATAACTGCAGAACAAAGGGAAGAAATTCATGATGGAGTTTATCGTGTAAAAATGTATTATGTTACAGATCCAATTTCAGAGAAAAAGACGATTGAAATTTACATTCCTAACAATTACACATCCGGAGGGGAATTTTATAGCACAGTAGAATGGTCTGGATATGCGTTTAATGTTAAAGAAATTGAAGCATTGTTAAGCTTTTTTGATGCTATTTATACAATTAAAGATTCTATAGCTCACAACAGACATTTTAACATTCCTCCAAAATTAACATTAACATTCGATAAAGATTTGACAGTGACTTTTGTTTACGATTTTAATAAATCTCAACCATTACGAATAAGATATGGGGAGGTTTATGATGAGGTAACATTTTTTGATAAATCTGTTATAAAAATTTATAATTCTTTAAAGCAATATTACTCGTTAATGAAATAATTAAATAGCTAATGGAAGTATAGATTTTATGAGTTTCGAACATAAGGGAATTAAATATTTCATAAAATTCAAAAAAGAAACAATTGTAGTTCATTACTATTGTAGGAAAATTATCTGTCCAGATACACGATACCAAGTGGAAGACTACGATTTTTGTAGAGACTATTAAAATTATAAAATCTCAAAGAGCTAAAAATTCTTTGAGATTTTTTTATTTCGGTTCTAATTGCTATCTTTATGTTATAAATAGATGAAAATAAATTTTGAATAAAATAAAAATATGATTAAGAATATAGATTTTGCATTATTTCAAAAACGGTATGATAAATTAGATGTATTGGCGAGACCGTATTATTTAAAAGCTAATATAGCTGCACAGGCGCGTATTATTGCACAGCAATTAGATGAGGACAATAAACTACGGGCATACGAAAGTTCAATGCCCCGTTGTGCAGAATATGAGGACGATATATTTCGACTTCAGAAACAGATAAAAGAAAATATACAAAATTTTAATGACGGATTGAGAATTTCACAGTTGCTGACCGAAATATATATGAAAAAGAACTTCAAAAAATAGTTCTAATTATTATATTTATGCTATATATAAATGTGCGGGAAATAAATCCCAAACGTAAAAATAGAAAATTATGGAAAAAGAACAATTAGTTATGGAAGAGTTGCTTAAAATGATGAGTGACTATGAGTCTATAAAGAATTATATTTTGACTGTCTTCGATGAAAGTCAATTTACAGCGCTTGCGGGTAAAAACACGATTGATGATATATATGTATATTTAGATACCTGTTCTTATACGTTGTATTTGCGTGCAGGTGTTGCCAGAACGTCAGAAATGGACGAGGTGATATGCGAAGCTATTGGAAAATATGCAGATACATACGTCGCAAAATTCAAAGCAACTTGCGATGCAGTTCTTAAAGATTTAAATGATGATGAGCAAAATTAAATCTTTTGCCGCAACCGTAGGGTTTTTGTTCCTCGGACTTGCTGCACTATTATATATAGGTATCGAAAGTTTGATAAATATATTATATAAATAAAAAATATATGAAATCATTACTAATCACAGACCTGGACGAAACACTTCTGCATGATAACGGTGAGAAAAACGGTTATCTGCCCAGCGGCGAGTTAGATCTGGATTACTTTCGGACCGATCGTGAATTGCCGACTTTGAAAGAAGCAATTCCGAATATTATAGGGCTGAATGTTTTGAAATATTTTTCCGGTAATAACGTCGAAATAAGTTTTTGTACCGCAAGAGGAAATACATACGGTGTCTTTGATGCACTAAGAACATTCTTATCAAAGCATTATAAATATAAGTCACTAAAAAATAAAATCAACTATTCACATTCACTGGGAATTTCTGATTTGGCAAAAAATGATTTAGACAGCGATACTGCTGGAGAAAAGACTTCTTGGATCCAAAGCCGTTATGATGAATATGACCAGATATTCTTTATGGATGACCGTAAGCAAACAATTGATTATATTCGGGAGAACTTTCCGGAAATAACAACCATTTGGATTAAAACAGAAACCTTTGATAAAATAATTCAATCTGCCAAAGCGACAGCATTTGATGCCGGTCAAAAAATGGCAAATGAATATCCCGGAGAAGCAAGAAATTCAGAATTTATTCACAGACTTGTAAAACAAAATAATGAATATATTCATCAAACAGTTCTAAAAGATATTTTTGACTATTCGGATTTTATAGACTGTAGTGATAAATCTCTGGGACGTGATTTATGCAGTTATTTTAAACAGAATAAAATTTTCCAGGCATCAATATTCCGGACGTTCTGCGGTGGAATTGTGAATAACTTCAAAATTCTCAAAGAAAGCTTGATTACAGAGTCTAAAAAGAAGCTGGTACTGATGGAAGGTAGCATATCTAATCCTCAGAATAGGGAAGAGGTAAATCAATTTTCGGATGGGTTTAACTTTTATTCCTACAATGTAGGAACTGGTGAAATCAAAAAGACTAATGATAAGAGTAATAGATTATACACGAACCATATAGACAGCACTTGCCCGGGATACCGTGGAGCTGCATTACGGGTGTGGGAATGTAATTGGAACACTCAATTAACAAAAGTGTCTATTAAAGAGCCAACCGGAGAAAAATATGAAATTGACTATCGCAAAAAAACGGTTTATCATGATGATATTTTTTTAGATTTTAAAGACGTAGAAGAACAGTCAGGCTTTGATAACTGGTTGTATTATTTAGTTAATCATGAAGACGATTTGGCACTAATTGAATTTTCACAGAATAAAACTTACTAAAATGGACTTTTATAAAGAATTAATAGATATTGCTCCGAGTATTGAGGACAATAAAGATAAAATCGCTGCATGGTGCGGTGAAAAAACTGAGGACGCAGATTTGAAAGCCTGCAATAAGCTGGCGGAAAAAGATGTTTTGATAGTTACCTACGCAGGTTATGAAAAAAAGATGGATATTTATATGGGACAAGTGATGTCCTGTGAAGGTCGTTTCTTTAAATCGATAACTGATGAGGACGAATATAAGATGCTTTACGATGGTGACGACGCATTTGCTGTTGTAATTCCTATCGATGACGAAATAGAAACTACGGATTTAAAAAAGCTGAACGGAAAGCAAACCCCGGATGCAGCACAAGATATATTTAAACAATTAATCAAAAAGTAAAATAATTCAGTTCTAATCTCAGAAAATTCATTATATATAAGTACAAATAAAATAACTAAATAAATTAAAGTATGAATATTAAAGAAGTTGGAGAAGTAAGCGATGTATTTGCAAGAGGCGTATGCCAGGGCATTGTTAATGCAGCCGACGTCCTTGAGGACGGAGAAGTTGAAGGGTATCTAACTGCATGCGCAGTATTTACCAAGACACTGACCGAAACTGATAATTTAATTGAAAATTCATTTAATGATTGCAAGTCAAAAAATGAAGCAGAAGTAAAAATCGATGAAATTAATGAAATTCTGAGAAAAAACTTATTTGACACAATTATTCCGGATATTCGCAAAATCGAATCCGCATTAACAAAAGGTACAAAAGTTACGGATAAGTTTATTAAAACTATTTTTCCTCTTTTGATTAACCTTAGAAATTGTATGATAACCATAAAAGATAATAAATTTACAAAATGAAAAAAATCACATTAGAAAAACTCTTAAATAGCTATGATAGCGATGGGGTTATTATTTGTAACAGTAATGCCATCGATGCCGAGTTTGTTCAATCAAGTGATGATGAGTACGATGAGGAAACAGAAGGGCAACCTGAAGAGTTTCTTGCTACGAATTTATCATACGATGTAATTAAAGATATTTGCGAGGATTGGCAAATCACATTTTTCTACTCTGACGTTTTATGTTCAGTTTTGATTCCTTACGTTACTTCCGAATCTCCGGAACGTTACTCTATTTATGGAGTGGAATAATTAGTAAGTAATAATAAATAAAATCTCAAAGAACTAAAAATTCTTTGAGATTTTTTTTATTGTTCCAGTTCTATTTACTATCTTTATGCTATATATAAATGTGAGAGAAATGAATCTCAAGCAATAAAAATAGAAAATTATGATTAATATTTATGATGCGGCAATTGAGTGCTTGCAAGAAATTCAGATAGATTTGCAGAAAAATATCCAGAGCAACAACCGGCCTATGGCGAACCAATATGATATTGATACACTAAATAGCGCAATCAAAATAATCAAAAACTATAAGAAATAATGGTCACACAGAATAAGTTGCGAATGAGTGTTTTAGATGCGTGCAAGAAAGATATTGAAACTATTAAAACAAAAATGGGCGACTCTCAGTTTGAGAGCTTTCTGATATGTATTGCACAGTTTATTGATAATACAAATCAAGTAACCGCAATTTCAAATCATCTCAACCCTTCCAAAGACACTGGAAAGGAGGACTATTATAGTGAATTGAATAAAGTTATATTTAAGGCTGATGAAGCTTGGTACTCAATTAAAGAATTATTAAAAGAAATCAATTATTAAAATGTTATTAGACGTAAGTATACATAAAGATGAACTTGTTGCCAGTTGGACGGATAAGTTTGGAGACAAGCAATTATCAAGAAGAAAATTTAACACCTTTGAAAGATATATTGCGGCGCCAAAGGATTGGCAAGACTGTACTTTGACAACCGAGAAACCCGGGCAAATAGTAAATTTGCCGCTATATGATAATAGACCATCAATTTTTGAAACCTATGATTTGTTAAGGACGTTGCCGAACTACCAGGAAATTATGGATTTACCGTGCCAACCACGAACTGCGGCATTTGATATTGAAACAGAAATTGGCGAAGGATTCCCAACTGCATCTAAAGCAGAGCAACGGGTCACCGCAATATCTGTGGTCTATGATGATTTTAATGTGCTGGTAATGGGACTCTATAAAATGGATGATAAAGAACTAAAAGAATTTGAAAGCAAAGTCCGGGCATTTACTCCAGAAACCCAACACGCAAAAACAGTAAAATACTTATACTATGCCAATGAGCTGAATATGTTAAAAGATTTCTGTAAATTGGTTGCAAAAATTCCTATTCTGACCGGTTGGAACTGTTTGTCCTTTGACTGGGTTTATATATCATCAAGATTACTAAACCACTATGGTAATCAAGGAGGAGAGGCAATCTTACGGTTGAGTTCACCAACCGGACAATTACGAACGACAAGTATCGGTAAATTTCAGAAAGTAAAAACAAAGTTTCCCGAGCATTCGATTATTATGGATTACATGGAGCTTGCAGAACGGGATTGCGTTATTATGCCTATTAAGGAGAGTCTTGGTTTGAATTATATTGCGAAAAACTCTGTTGGCAAAGGAAAAATTGAATATGATGGAAATTTACAACAGTTACTGGAAACGAATCCTGGCAAATATATGTATTACAATGCCATCGATTCCGTCCTTGTAATGATGATTAGCAAACGGTTTCAACAAATAGAAATTTATTGTGCAACCAGCCAGATTACAAAATCTCCGCTAAGCAAAAGTTTATCAAAAATCGTAATTACAGAAGGATTGCTATATGATTACTATAAAAATCACGATTTGAAAATAGAGTACAAAGAAAATGAAAATACAGAACGTGCTGAAGGAGACGTGTTAGTCGGCGCGTATGTAAAAGAGCCGGTACCTGGTAAGCATCATTTTTGCGCCTGTACAGATTTTGCCTCCCTGTACCCTTCTACAATTATTACAACAAATATATCAATAGAGAATTTTATCCGCACATTAACGGATGAGAAAGAAATAGAAGCTTACAAGAAAGATCCGAACTACTTCGTATCCGTGCACAACAATTTGTATAAGAATGATAAGGACTATGCTTTCAAAACTATTCAACAGTCACTAAAAAACGACAGAGCAAAAACGAAATATCTGTCAAAGAAACTTGATGCAACAGTAATGACAGATTTGTCACATGTACAAGAAAATCATTTAGATATGCTAAGCACTGAAAAATACAGTGATGATATTCAGCGGTTTTTATTGCGGGAATTGAAAATTACGGTTTTATCTCCAAAAAACTGGCTTGCTTATGATAAAACAGAACTGAAAAAAATAGAATCTGAATTACAGGTTAAAATTTCTTTGCTAACTGCCACCGAGCAAGCCATTAAGTTAATTATGAATTCTATGTATGGCGGATCATCACACCCGTATTTTTATTGGTACTCTATGACATTTCCGAATGATATTACAGGAGAAGCAAAAAATTTAATTCTAATGATGGAAAAGCATCTATCAACATTCTTACCGGAAAATTGGCATAAACTTACAGAACTACATAAGGAGTTGGGTATAACATTAAAAAAAGAGTATACAAAATGAAAATTTATATATCTGGAAAAATTTCCGGAATGAATATAAATGAAGCAAGAGAACATTTTGCAAAAGTAGAAAGCAACCTACGTTCCAAAGGAAACGATGTTGTCAATCCTTTTAATAACGGGCTGAAGGTAACGGACCCGTGGGAACGGCACATTGCCAGAGATATAAAAAATTTGCTTGAATGCGATAAAGTATTTCTACTTTCAGGTTGGGAAAATTCCCGTGGGGCAAGAATAGAAGTGGAACTCTGCAAAGAGCTTAATATCCCTATAGAAACAGAAAAAGATTCCTAAATTTCGTTCTAATTTAATTTTTGATGCTATATATTATTGTAAGGGAAATGAATCCCAAACAATAAATAGAAAAAATTATGAATGAAAATTTAAAAAGTCTTTTCGTAGCATTAACAAAAGTAGTATCAAAGTATAAAGAGTTCGATAATAGTGATTTTGCAGTTTTTTGGAGTATGGCAGAACCTGCTTGGAAAATGAAATGGGTAATGGCAACGATTGAAAATACTGAGAGAAAAAATGATCCGCAAGAATGCGAAGAACTAACAGCTGCATTAAATGACAACGCAGAAGCAACAATACAATTACTTACAGAATTAAATAATAACTGAGGAAAAGAAAAAATTAGAATTTTCTATACAAAAAAAATCTCAAAGAATTTTTAGTTCTTTGAGATTTTTTTATAATTTATCAACAAGCTTGCCGGCATTCTTTGTTGCCTCTGAAGTAATATTCCCGAGACTTGGCGCCCGGTCAATTCTTGCGATGTTTTTATCAAATAAATTCGTAACCTTTGTTGCGGCTTTGGCAATAACAGACTGCGCAGACTCTTTATAGATATTATTTCTCAGCATCAATTTCGCCCGTGCTTTATTCTCTATAAAAGCATGCAACACCATTTGATCTGTTGTTCGTGTATGACCGTCAAGCTTCTCTGTATTTGTATTATACCCGTAATCATGATAGAAATTCAATATATCGGAATTAAGTACGGACATATCAAGTTTCTGTGTTTCCTGAGATACGGTTTTAGACCCTGGGAAACAGTCTGCGTGCAAGAAATCTCCGATGTGAGCGCCCAGCCAAGCATTATAGCGGTCCTCTCTACAAGTTTTTGCAATAATCGGTATTTCATGCACCATCTCTTTTGCTTCCCCAATCTCAAAAGCATTATACGCATTTGATATTGAATCCATCTGAATTTCGCAATCTGTCAATTCAAAGTACTTAAAATTCATCGTGCTATCCATATTACTGGTTAGTCCTTGCTCGCGGTTATAAACACTTGGCGCCTCAAAAAGAAATATACCCATATCAAACCGACGTAAATTCGCCGGGACAACCTCACATCGCCGTGTTTGTGAATAACAGGCGCTTTTATATAAATCCAGCAGCGTACCGATTCGATTATCCACAGAGTCCGGCAACGTTGTGATTTTTAACTTTATCGGCTCGTATTTATCTTTATAAACCTGTTCTAAAGTGTCCCCAAGACCTTCAACTTTTTGCCAGTACCACGGGGAATACATATTAATTTTTGACAGCAAATCGATAAACATATACAATTGCTGCGCATGTTCCAACTCGTTGTTAATTAACAAATAGTTTAGTGCGGTATTGGCAAATGAATAAGATCCGTCAGTATTTTTGTACTGATTGACTTTTTCCATCGATGCACCTTCACCAAACAGATTATCGTATAAATCATTAACCATATCTGTGTGAGCAAGCCCCAGCAACCCTTGCGGGACCATACTATTGCCGTCAAATCCGTTAAAATAAAAAAATATTTTAAAATATGTTGTTGAAGGACAGTCCCATTTGCTGAGGTAGTGGTCGTTCTGAAACTGGGAGAAACGGAACCTGAGCATATCATTTTCTATTTTTTGAATAGACAACCCCGGGTCCTTTCGGGAAACAACATCATTTTCAAACGCGGTTGCCACGCTATTTGTAACACCAGATACAACGGACTTGCCGGTGCCGGAGCCTTGCTTCTCTCTCGGGAAGGTATTAAAATATGCCATTATTCAATATTTATTTGCTTTACTTCCCGGGTGTTCTGAGAAATCTCGTAGTCTGTCTGCAAATACCCGTTCTTAAATGTAATTTTCTGATTAGTAACCATATAAAATCCGGACAGCAACTTGTTCAATATTTGTTTGACCTCAGTACTGTCTGGAATCTCTTTGCTACCTATATTTGAATCATTATCGTATGATGATGAGCCTGTTGTATCTGTTGAAGCCGTTGATTTCAATTTTGTGTCCTGTTCATACCAGTCAAACTGGATTCTTGACCCCTTAAAAATTCCAAAACATACACCGGACAATTTGAAACGCAAAACTTGTGAAAAGATTTTGTTCTGCAAATATTCATTTTTCTGCCCGTTCTGCAACTCGTTGAATTTATCCGGAGATTCTCCAAGATAGTCTTTCATGACAATATCATTATAGTTACCGGCAGTACCGCAGAGTTGTACTTGCACTTGTTCTTTTGTACTCTCGTTCCAGGTCGTAATTACTTTGGAATAATTTACGATTGCACTGGAGCCTGCAGAATATGCCGGTATATAAAGTTGTGAATTTGCCGCACTGATTTTATTCGTAACAATGCAATCCTCCTCAACCATTTTCTTTTGAGAAATATCTGCAAAGTTTCCAAGCGGAGCAACCCATATCTGCGGAGGTTTTACATCCGAATAGTAAATTGCTGATGTATCAACAATATTCACGTTGTTCCAAAAGTCAATCCAAAACGAATAGCTTACCGTGTCCTTGACAGATTTTTTGAGGCAGTCAAAAATAGAATTCGATGCGATATACTGAAACCGTTCTGTTGTGTCTGTAATGATATTCGTTGCAAACCCGAGCCCCAGCCGGTTGCTAAGTTTATCTGCGAGGTTATATGTTGATATATTACCGAATGCCTCAGTTATTTCATCATAAAGCCCGTCAACATAATATTTTCCGGACATTACAGTTACTCCGTTCGGTTTAACTACAACATCATACGCTTTAAATATCAAATCGATACTGGCAAACTTACCGTCCTCTGTAGGTATCAATTTTACTTGTACCCTATCAATTTCCGCCGGTATATTCGTATTGGCAAACAAGTGATCTTTATCATTAATTGTCAGCTCTAAATGAGGCGCACAGTCGTCCACAGACAGCTCAAATTTGATAATTGAGGCAGATGCAATATATTTGCCATCTAATGCAATGATGGGCGTTTGTATGCCGTCTATCACAGTCTGCGACGTACCGGAGCGAACAGCTCTATAGTCCCCTTCCGATGTGGTATTATTCAGCTCGTCCTTAGACGGACTCTGCAACGGAACGGCAATTTTGGGAAACGTCAGCCGGTGATTCCGCTTGACAGTTATTCGTTCAGTATTACCCATTAATTATAGCTTATCGTCCAGTTCTTTGCAGTAGCAGCGGCAGCCATTTCTGTAGTAACCAGACTCTGTGATGCAGAATTTAATAAAAGAGACTGCGCATTTGTTACAGTTGCTAAATTATCAATAACAGACTGAATAGATGCAGCGGTCAGTTTAGGACATGATGACAGACTAAGATAACTACTGATATTTTTAACAGAAGTTAGATTTGTCAGATTACCGCAATCATAAAAAATATTATAAAAATTCGTAATCGCAGAAGCATCTATATTTGATAAATTAACCGTCACCAACCCGGTACACCCCGAAAATGCTTCTTGCGCGGCGGTTAACCCGGGTATGGTAACTCCGGAAAAATCAACTTCTTCTAAGGCAGTTAGCCCCTTAAATGCCTGATATAAATTTGTAACTCCGGTCAAATCAACATTTTCTGTAACAATATTCTCTAATGCAGTACAACCACTGAGCCAACCGCCCATATTTATATTCGTTGCCGTAGGAAGAGTACCTATATTCTTTATAGTCAGATTTTTCAGGGCTGCACAGTTATAACACATCTGATAGAAATTTGTAACTGTATGATTATTCGTTCCTTCAATATTCAAATTGATTACACCGGAATCCTGAAACACATTCTGCATCGAACTGATAACAGTAAGCCCGGTAAGTTTTATTTCCGTTGTCTGTGCACAACCGTTAAAGCAATTATCCAAATTTGTAACGGCAGCAAGTCCTGCCAAAGTGAAAGACGGGACAGAAGTTCCCCCGAAAGCATATCGAAGAGAAGCCACGTTCGGCAAACTTCCAAAAAATGAAGCGGACGTCAATGTGGATACGTTCTCAAATGCTGTTTCCAATGAAGTAAGACTTTGACAAACACCCGCAGAAACAGAAACCCCGGTAAGCTTTGTATTATTGGTGAACAACCCAGAGAAATTTTGAGTTCCTTCATTAGCACCGGAAAATGTATAGTTGACAATAGATGATTTCTTAAATGTATCTGTGTTTATCAAAGACGGAATATCTCCGTCAATGACTTCAAATGCTGTAGTAGAAGAGTCTATTCCGGTAACAGCAGAGCTGATAGAATGCGGGGCATTTGCTGTATAAGTAGTGTTATTTGCGGTTATTGACCCATTGGCCTGAAACGTCCACGTTCCCTTCAACGCAGTAAGCATTCTTTTTAAACGTGTCAAGTCCTCAACTGTATAAACAGAATTACCTATCATTTTAGTACTGTCCGCGGTAGGGGCTCCGACCATCAAAGTACCAGTTGAAAGAGAATCTGTTGTATCAACTCCGGCTGCAGAACTTGCAGAAACTTTGACTTTCGGGCAAGTAACACTATTTGTAATCATTGTCGGAGTGAGTGTGTAAGAATAACTAATATCCTCAACAAACTCCCCGGTATCAACCCCGTACGCAGATATGCACGGCATAATATCCAAACAATAAGACACAGACTGTGATATAGCAGAAATGTTCTTTAACATTGCAACCATCACATTTCCATTCAATATATAATTGACGGAAAAATTTAAACTCGCTGAATTCCCATATACATTCGTACTATTCGCACCGGCAATATATGCACCTGCAAGAAATACCGGGGAACTATACCCATTTGCAATATCCGACCAAGAGAACATATCATTACATTTCAGCTTGAGAACAATTTCCGATGTAACGTTATCTGCCGGCTTATATGTATACAATGTAACTGCAGACCCTGCAGCAATAGTAACTGTTGCGGCATTCCATCTCCGAGTTGCATAATTAGACCATCTGGAAACATTCGGACAAAAAGTAATATCTCCGTCCAAATGCTCTTTTAAAGCTGTGTGATATGTTGATACCGCAGTATCCGTAACTATTTTTGCCATTTCAATTTAACCCTAAATTTTTTATAAATGCTTTACTTCCCCGAAATCCGAGAGATGTTTCATCTTTCTTTTGCTTTGGTTTCCCTTCTATGGGGGATTCGCTCAGTTTTTCTATAATATCACTTATTTTTGTCTGAAGGTCAATTATTGATGCGTGACTCTCAACAATATTATGCGGGATTTTCATATAAGTGAAGGAATCCGACATAAAACAGTCCGCTGATGCGTCTGCCATCTGCATTTCAACCCGCTTCATCTGTAATAATTCCCGAAGTTGTGAAATCTCGAAAACCTTTGTCTCCGGTATGTTATATTCAGAAATAATTTTTTGCAGTTCTTTTTCTATTTTGTCAGCCTCGGCGGAACGGTCAACAGTCCTCACGACCGGGGCGAAAATTTCTGATTCATCCATAGTTCATTTATTTTATATAATACATTAAAAATAAAAAGGGCACCTGCACAATACAGATGCCCCGATAGTTATTTATATGCAACTCAACTAATTACCGCAATACCAAGAGCGGATAAAGTTCTTCTATTGATATTTACAGCCGTGCCGTTAACCCGGGATTCAACCAACGAAACCAGCCATGGCGAACATTTTCTCCCGTTGATTTCTATACTGTCCATTTCAACAATAGACCTGCGCTCTCCTTTTCCTGCGGCAGTGAGCGGGATAGAATGGTGTAGTACTTTTTTCTTGTAATGATCCCCATTAAAATCAAATTCAACTTCATTCTCGGTAGCTTTTATATTTTCCACTTGCAATTGCGCAGCTCTTGTACAGTTACCGGTATCAAGAATTGCTGTCAAATCAATAGGCTTCCCGTTTCCAGTGACTGTTACTGTCACAACAGGTTTCAAAGACATATATGATTTCGGTCTGCTTTCACTGTCAGATAGCAAAGAAATAATGCTCGTTAGAATATTTCGCTTAATTACCTCGTTAATTCCTTTGGTACCAGATGAAGCATTAACTTCCAAAACGACATTGTTCATATTATTGTGAGGCTCAATAGGCATAATATCAACACCCGCCCAGATAAGCCCGGAAGCTGCAGCAGCTTTTTTGGCTATCTCTTTTTGTTCGTCGGTAAGTACAACTGGGATCGCTTTCGCTCCAAGAGAGACATTAGATCTGAAATCGTTTTTCACTTTCTGCCTGGACATTGCACCAAGAATAACCTGACGGTCCTTAAGTGTGAGAACGTGCACACGAATATCTCCGGACAATGCTTTTTCTTTTGCCTGAATTAAAATATCTATATCCGGAGAAATCAAAAATATAAATTGTAACCAGGACTTCAGACAAGTAATATCAACACATGCGATTCCAGTGCCTCCGTGACCGTTAAGCACTTTAACGACAACTTCTTTCTTAAAAAATTTATCTGCCGTATGATCCTCTCCCGGATAAACGCTTTCAAGCATTTTTTCGTATGCTTCTCCGCCCTCGTCCAGCACTTTGTTATCAACAAGACAGTAATTTGGTTGCGGAATATTATTTTTTGAAAACAGAACTGCAGTTTTATATTTGTCACATGCAACATTCATGCTTTCAATATTGTTCAGAACAGTAATACCCTTCTTATCAAGCACATCAATAATTCCACAGCAATCTGCATATTCAATGGCCGTCAAGCGAACAAAGCAAAGGGTATTTTCATTGTTTAACTCACCCATTTTGACTATGTGCCCAGATTCATCATCTAAGTAAGTATCATCTTTATCTGTAACGATAGAGCATGTGGCAGTATCAACTAACAGAAGCGATGCCTTTATTTCACATTTTTTATTTATAGCATCTATTGCATCGGTAATTCCGGCCATAGACTTATTATGATCGGATTTGTCGTTTGTGAAAAACAGAATATATTTAAATGAATTTTTCACCTCCGTTAATTCTGCAAGTAACTCTTTTTCCGTTGGCTCTTTTGCTGTGTCCTTTGCGGACTTTTTGTCACTTGTATCATCTCCGGGCTCAGGCTCTGCCTCAGTGTCCTCTTCTATCTCAGTGGCCTTCTTTTTCGGTGCTGTTTGCTTCTTTTCTAAAATCATTTCCTCACGGGTGCGAGACTTTGATTCCATATAAAGTTCCAAGTCCTCTGGAGAATTTATATCCTTATAAAACATTATGTATTTAGTTTATTTATATAATATCAAAATTGTCAACACATGAAACCGCTACCAGATTGAATTGTGGTCGGTTTTTGTTGAATTTTGCCATAAGTTTGACTATTTAGGTTTAAAGCGCTGATAATCAACGAGTTAGGCATATAAATCTAAACAAAAGGTTTAGGTTCAGAAAATTTTTTCCCTTTATATATATACTAAATAAAAAAAATTTTTTTTTCTGGAAGAACAGGAGACAATTCGTTCGATTTGAACACCGATTTGCACGTTTGATGCTCTATGTTCTAAAAGTCCGCTAATTGTTCTAAAAGTCCTAAAATCTAAACAAAAGGTTTAGGTTCAGAAAATTTTTTTCCTTTATATATATACTAAATAAAAAAAATTTTTTTTTCTGGAAAGATAACAAATAGAAATTGAAACGAATACTTACGTACCGAATTGCACTATTTATATCAAAACGTTCCAGAAGGCACTTTAATTGACCTACATCGCAAT
>Ga0172378_10003211_pt1 | contig 15394 bp, 12 predicted proteins | sample GrowelOW332metaG_FD_119755 | JGI IMG/M metagenome (GOLD analysis project Ga0172378, IMG submission 119755) | Groundwater microbial communities from an aquifer near a municipal landfill in Southern Ontario, Canada - Pumphouse #3_1 metaG | ecosystem: Environmental > Aquatic > Deep subsurface >... | reverse complement strand
GAAACAATAATTCATTTTGGTGCATTGATAGGTTATAATCAATTTTCTTCACTTCTAAGAGTTAAAGACCCTTTACCAGAGCCCGATAAGGTTATTGGAATGAATAATCCATATCAGCACGGTTTCCAACTTGGTATTATAGGAGATTTAAAAATATCTGAATACTTACGTCTAAGGCTTCTTCCAACTATTAGTTTTGGAGACAGGAAATTTAACTATAATATTATAAATAATAAGGGTGATTATATAACTGAGTCAACTAATGTTGAGGCTATTTATTTGGAAGCTCCTTTAGAATTTAAGATACAATCGAAACGATGGAGAAATTTCCGCCCATATTTAATTACTGGTGCTAAATATGCTTATGACTTGGCATCTTTGAAAAACAAAAAGATATCTGAAGAAGACCTCCTTCTAAGGCTTAATAATACTGATTGGATGTACACTTTTGGAACAGGATTTGACTTCTATCTCCCTTATTTTAAATTTGGGATAGAGCTTAAATCATCTTTTAGTTTCAACAATATGCATATTCCAGAGCCTCAAAAGCCATACTCAAACATAATAGATAAGTATAAAACAAGAATATTCTACGTAACCTTGACCTTCGAATAGGGTTTTAATTATTAATTCCTGGATCTCGAACCCCTTTGGTCTTGATATAGGCAAAAAACAAAAACACATGATAAAAGAATTTGAATTAAATGTATTGCCTGAGGAATTAGTTGATACCGAAACATTAAAAAAGACTGTATCCAGAAAAGTAGGTGTTAAAGAAGATCGCATCCAAGTCTTTGAATTATTAAAGAAGAGTATTGATGCAAGAAAATCACTAATAACATATAGGATTAAGGTTAGGTTAACAATTGCTGAGATGGAAAAGTCTTTGGAATTAGTTGTTAAAGATAGCGAAACAGAATTAGAATTAGAGTTGGTTGCTCCAAGCATAGAGGTTGAAAAATACAAAGATGTTCATAATGCAAAGCCAGTTATTGTTGTAGGAGCAGGTCCTTCTGGATTATTTGCTAGTCTTAAACTTATTCAAAAAGGATTTAAACCAATTATTATTGAAAGAGGAAACTCAGTAAGTGAAAGAAAAAAAGACCTTGCCCAAATTATCCGTCAGGGTGAAATAAATATTGAATCAAATTGGTGCTTTGGCGAGGGAGGAGCAGGAACCTTTTCTGACGGAAAGCTCTATACTCGTTCCAATAAGAGAGGAAATATTAATGATGTATTAGATTTATTTGTTGAACATGGAGCAGCTGAAGATATTAAGGTGGATGCACATCCACATATAGGGACTGACAATCTTTCAGCAATAACTAAAAATATAAGAAAGACAATTGAAACTTACGGAGGTGAATATCATTTTAACACTAAGGTTGTTGATTTAATTGTTAAAGACAATAAGATAAGAGGAGTAATTACTCAAAATGGCGATAATATAGAAGCAGATGCTGTAGTTCTTGCAACAGGAAATAGTGCAAGAGATATTTATTATCTATTCCATGAAAAGAACTGGGCAATTGAAGCCAAGCTTTTTGCAATGGGAATTAGAATAGAACATCCACAAGAGTTAATAAATCAAATCCAATATCATACTCCAAAATATTCGCCACTACTTCCACCAGCTACTTATACTTTGGCTCATAATTCAAAGAATAAAGACAGGGGAGTATTCTCTTTTTGCATGTGTCCAGGAGGTATGATTATTCCTTCCTCAACTAATAAAGAAGAATTAGTTGTTAATGGGATGTCGAACTCTTTACGTAATTCACCATTTGCTAATTCAGGAATTGTTGTTAATGTTAAGCAAGAAGATGCAAGAGAATTTTCTAGTTTTGGGGCATTGGCAATGATGAAACTCCAAGAAGATACAGAAAATAAGATGTATATTGCTTCAGGCAAAACAATGGTAGCTCCAGCACAAAGGCTAACAGATTTTATTAAAAATAAAAACTCATCAGCTCTTTCACAAAGCTCTTATCTCCCAGGACTTATTCCATCTAATATGAATAATATTTTACCCGAATTCATTTCTTCTAACCTTCGTGATGGATTCCTTCACTTTGGCAAAACAATGAAAGGCTTTATAACTTCAGAAGCAAATATCATAGGCTTAGAATCTCGTACCTCATCACCTGTTCGCATACCTAGAGATAAAGACACTCTAGAGCATATTCAAATATCTGGATTATATCCATGTGGAGAAGGAGCAGGATATGCAGGAGGAATTACCTCAAGTGCTATTGACGGAATAAATGTAGCTCAAAAGATAGCAGAAAACTATAAATAATATATAGACAAAGAATTAATCTTTTTCTATTATTGCAATGCATCTAAACCCTATTGGATTATCATTAGGGTTTATTTTGTTTCCAATATTATATTCTTTGACATTATCAGTTACTCCAGTAATCTTACCCCTTTTCTTATTTACTAATTTAAATAGTGGAGGGTTATTTGTTATTTTGGCTTTGGAAATAGCTTTTGCGTAGTCTTCATGAGAAGGTATAGAGAAGGTTATTTTTGATACACCCTTTATTTTATAATTATAAATTTCAGTTCTCCACTTGCAATAATCAATACATTGCTTATAGGATATGCCAATCATAGGATAGTCGGAGCAATCAATAAGATCTTTTTTAGAACCCATAGGTGGAGAAATCCAAAGCTCGTTTGGGGAATACTTTAGTAAATTTCCATAATACTTATCGAAGACTATGGAATCGAAGATTGTAGAAAGAAACTCTTTTGAATCTTGACCATAAGTCTTTTTCATAAGATATTGATACTCTCTCCAAGCATCAATAGATATTTCAGCGTTGTCCATATATTTCATTTCCTTATTATCAATTAATGACATATATGGAATTCTTTGTGCATTAGCACTTATATTCCCTATTAATAATATACTAAAAAGAGATATTACAATACTTGATACCTTTTTCATTATTCTAAAGATTTTTGTTTTTGTTTATCTTTTAGGTGATTATATGCTATAACGACACTAAGCAGGAAATTATTATGGAGTTAATCCTTTGACATTAATAAAATATGCCTTACAATAGAATTTTGTAGATTTTAGAACAATGTTAGCAAAAAAATAGATTTTCATTTCAGACTTGTTTAATAGCAAAATATTTTGTATATTTGCATTATGAAACGAAGATTCAGTAAATTTATATAAGGATTTAGGAATTTTATTCTGCGTTTTATTTTTTTATTATAAGGATATAAACTTATTATATTAGATGTTTCAGCTCTTTTCGGAGAACATTAGTAAGTAAATTCAAAGAGAGGAGAGCGTAAGTTTTTATAAACTATTTAGAATGTCTCGTAACGCCCTAACCTTATGCCTATCTGTGAAAATCATAGAGTATTCTTCAGCTTGGTCTGCCTTTCCCATTGAAATTTTAGGGTTACGATAGGTCATATTACTTTGAATTAAGGTTTTAGCACTTAGATGGAAGTGTTTGACATTGGTTTTATTGTAGATCTCTCTTGCATTTTCTGATCCAACTCCTGACCCTACCATAATTTCTATTCTTTCTGATGATTGCTTCTGGATTTCTGATATCATTTCTAATCCATTAACTGCTAAGTTCTCTCCTCCTGAGGTCAGGATTCTATCGCAACCAGATTCTAAAATAGCATTAAATGCTTTCTTATAATCATTCGTCATATCAATTGCCCTATGAAAACATACTTTCAAGGGTCTTGCAAGTTCAACAAGTTCTTTGGTTCTTTCTTTGTCCACTGACCCGTTTGGTTTAAGCAGCCCAAAAACTACTCCTTCAACGGATTGAGACTTGGCAAAGAGTATATCTCTCTTCATGGTTTCGAATTCAATATCGGAATAGTAGAAATCACCACCTCTAGGTCTTATCATAACCATTGTTTTGATATTTAAATATTCTTTTGTCATCTCAATAAGTGATGGAAATGGGGTAAGACCTCCTTGGCTTAGTGCAGAGCATAGTTCAATCATATCTGCACCTCCTTTTTCTGCCTCAAGGGCCATCTCAATTGAGCTAACGCAGACCTCTATTTCAAATTTCTTATTCATTCTTCTTTTTTTTTATTTGTTTTTCGCCCTAGTAAGTTCAGCTTCCAGGCTCTCTATTTTTTTAATAAATGCTTTATGTGAGTCGGTATCAGGATTAAAAACTCGATGAGACTTCATCCTTTCTAGGTCTTCAAAGCGTTTTGATAGTTCTATTGTACTGGTATTAAAATAGCTTGCTTGGAATTTTTCCCAAATATAATCTATAGCCAATTTATTAGGATGTAGCATATCTTCGGAGTAAAACCTATAATCTCTTAGGTCATCCATAAGAATTTCGTAGGAAGGAAAGTATTCAACTCTTGGATTTTCTTTGCAAATTTCTTCTGTTGCCAGATGTAATATTGACTTGCTGATTTGATTTTCCCTATATCCATCTTTCCAATGCCTGATTGGAGAAATAGTAATTATTACTTTAGGGTCAGTGTTTTGGTTATTAGAAAAGAATAAGTTTATACTTCTTGATAGACTCTTATACACTTGGTCAATGGATAGGAGTTTCTTCGTAAAGAGATTAGCATTCAATTTATGGCAGTTGCCCATTACTCTCTGGGTTTCATTATGTGTATAGACCCATGAGGAGCCAAGGGTTAGGATTAGGTATTTCGATTTCTTAATAATATTATTGCTTATCTCTATTCTTTGATTAATCATTTCCAAAAGCCCTTGCTCGGTTTGTGATCGAAAATCTCCATGGTGGGAATATGCCTTATAGTAATTGCCATCGAAGACTAAATCTTCATTTTTGAGGAACTTTTTAGTGGTAATACTTTCCAAAGATTCTGAAATTGTGATTGGATTATATATTATTCCAAAAGGATTGATATCGGTTTCGAATCCGCTTTGGCTTAGTTTATTCCCAATTGATAGAGTGAAACATGAGCCAATCAAACTAATAGTGTCGGAATGAGAAATGGTATGAATAGTTTTTTTAGGGTTTATTTCGGTTCTAAGAATCATAACACCATATTATTAAAATTGTTTTGTCAAAAGATATTATTTTGATTAAAATTGGCTTCTAATCATTGCAAAATTATCATTGTTTTTCTAATTAATGTAAAATAGAGGGTTTTTTGTTAGGCTTTTGACTTGAATTTACTAACTTTGCACTTTAAAAATATTAAGTTTCTATGATAAAGAATCAATCCGTTAACGTTGCAACTGCTAAAGAATTAGGGCTATTGCCAGAAGAGTTTGAACAAATTTGTAGCCTACTTGGACGTACCCCAAATTTCACAGAGTTAAGTATTTATTCAGTAATGTGGAGTGAACACGCTTCATATAAGAATTCTATTAAAAAAATAAAGACCCTACCCCGAGATGGAGAACAGCTAATGGTTAAGGCTGGAGAGGAAAATGCAGGTATGGTTTATATTGGTAATGGAATAGCTTGCGTTTTTAAGATAGAATCACATAATCACCCCTCTGCGGTTGAGCCCTATCAAGGTGCAGCAACTGGAGTTGGCGGAATAAATAGAGATATTTTCACAATGGGAGCTCGTCCTATTGCTCAGCTTAATTCACTTCGTTTTGGAGATATAGATAGCCCACATACCCAATGGCTTCTCAAAGGAGTAACAAAAGGTATTGGCGATTATGGTAATGCTTTTGGTGTTCCAGTTGTTGGGGGAGAAGTTTTTTTTGACCCATGTTATGAAAATAATCCACTAGTAAATGCCATGAGTGTGGGGATTATGAAAAAGGATGACTTGATTTCTGCAATTGCTAAGGGCAAGGGTAATCCAATCTATATTGTAGGTTCTTCTACAGGTAAGGATGGTATTCATGGAACAAGTTTTGCTTCAGCTCAGATAACAGAAAACTCTTCCGACGATATTCCTTCAATTCAAGTAGGAGATCCATTCCAAGAAAAATTATTATTAGAGGCAAGTTTAGAATTAGGTAAGAGTGGCTCAATAATAGGAATGCAGGATATGGGAGCAGCAGGTATTATTTGCTCAACCAGTGAAATGAGTGAGAGAGGAGAATGTGGTATGGATATTCACTTAGACAGGGTTCCTCTTCGTCAAAAGAATATTGAACCTTGGGAAATTTTGCTTTCAGAAAGCCAAGAAAGGATGTTGGTTTGTGTAAAGAAAGGTCAAGAAAAAATTGTTGAAGATATATTTAAGAAATGGGACCTAAACTGTGCTCAAATAGGCGAGGTTACTGATGGTGATAGATTAAATTTTTATTGGAATAATGAATTAGTAGCTGATGTTCCAGCTTCAACCTTGGTTCTTGGCGGGGGAGCTCCTCAATATGATAGAGAATCGAAAGAGCCTGCATATTTTGCTGAAACATTTAAGTTTAACATTGATAGTGTTGAAGAACCAGATTTACAAGAATGCAAGAAAATAGGTGAATATATTATTAACCATCCTAATATTGCATCCAAGAGATGGGTTTATGAGCAATATGATTCTATGGTAGGAACTCGTAATATGTCAACCAATAGTCCATCTGATGCAGCTATTGTTAATGTAAAGGGAACTGATACTGCAATAGCAATGACAACAGATTGTAATGGTCGTTATGTTTATGCTAATCCTGAAATAGGAACTCAAATTGCGGTGGCTGAAGCTGCTAGAAACATTGTTTGTTCTGGTGGAGAGCCATTAGCGGTAACTAACTGTTGTAATTTTGGAAATCCATATCACCCTGAAACTTATTGGCAATTTGAAAATGCAATAAAGGGGATGAGTATAGCATGTAGTAGATTTAATACTCCAGTAACAGGAGGAAATGTAAGTTTCTACAATCAAGCTTCAATGAATGGTAAGATTGAATCAGTTTTCCCAACTCCGGTAATTGGTATGATTGGTGTGGTTGAAAAGAAACTTCACACTACTTTAGATTTTAAGAAAGCAGGTCAAACGATATACTTATTAGGTCATGTAGTGGATGATATTAATTGTTCAGAATACTTGTATTCATATAAGGGAATAAAATCTTCACCTGCACCATATTTTGATATCGAAGAAGAATATAATCTACACCATGCATTAAATGGATTGATACTTGAGGGGCTTATATCTTCAGCTCATGATATTAGTGATGGAGGTTTGTTTACAACTCTAATTGAGTCTGCTATGCCAAATGATTTAGGTTTTGAAATTCTAACCGATAGTGAGATTCGTCTCGACTCTTATTTGTTCGGTGAATCACAGGGAAGGGTTGTGGTTACCATAGATTCAGAAAAAGAAGAGGCCTTCTTAGATGTGATTGGACTAACAGGGGTTCCTTGTTGTACAATTGGTTCTGTTACCAAAGGAAAGATAATTATAGATGATGAAAACTTTGGAAATATTAAAGATTATAAAGTTAAATATAATAGTTGTTTTGCTAATAGAATGGAAAAATAACAACAAATAAAAATAGAATAGAAGATGAAAAAAATTATAATATTATCTCTTGCTTGTTTATTCAGCTTTATGGGTTTTTCTCAAAATGATGGGATTAATTCTCAAATGTTAGAAAAAATTAAGCAAGGATATACCAAAACAGCTCAAAACAAGGCACTACGTAATGCAATAGCTAATAATTCAATTGATAAATTGGTTGTTAATCTTGATAACCAAGCTAATTACAATACTTATTTTTCTAATAGGGTTAAGTCTAAGGGAATATCTGATCAAAAATCATCAGGAAGGTGTTGGATGTTTAGTGGCTTCAATGTTCTTAGATCTGAAATGATATCTAAATATAATTTAGGTGAGTTTGAATTCTCTCATAATTATTTATTCTTCTATGACCAATTAGAAAAATCTAATCTTTTTTTATCACTTATCATTAAACATAAAAATGAACCTTTAGATAGCAAACATAATGATTGGTTATTAAAGAATGTACTTTCTGATGGTGGACAATTTACTGGAGTGAGTGATTTGGTAATGAAATATGGTTTAGTTCCTTCAAGTGTTCAGCCTGAAACGTATAATTCAGATAATACTAGAACAATATCTAATTTAATTACTCTTAAGTTAAAGGAATATGCTTTGGAACTAAGAGATACTAAAAAAGATATAGATACTAAAAAGGTTGAAATGCTTTCAACTATATATAGAATGTTGGTTTTAGCTTATGGAGAGCCAGTAACGGAATTTACTTATACTCTGCGTGATGCAAATAATAAGGAAATATCAACTGATAAATATACTCCTAAGTCTTTCTATGATAAATTTATTGGCAAAGACTTAACTAAGACTTATGTGATGTTTATGAATGATCCAACACGTCCATATAATAAACTTTATGAGATTGAAAATGATCGTCATGTTGCTGATGGTTTTAACTGGAGATATATTAATTTACCAATAGAGGATATTAAAGAAATGGCAATTGCCTCCATAAAAGACTCTATAATGATGTATTTTTCTTGCGATGTTGGTAAGTTCTATAATGGACAAAAAGGTTTATTAGATGTAAATAATTATGATTATTCTTCTTTGATGGGAACTAGTTTCTCAATGGATAAGACACAAAGAATAAAAACATTTGCAAGTGGTTCTTCTCATGCTATGACACTTTGTGCTGTTGATTTAAATAAAGAAAATAAGCCAAATAAATGGTTGGTTGAAAATAGTTGGGGCTCTTCTGCAGGTTGGCAAGGTCATTTGATAATTACTGATGAGTGGTTTAATGAATATATGTTCCGCTTGGTGGTTGATAAAAAATATGTTCCTTCAAAAATACTTAATATATTAAATCAAGAACCTATAATGCTTCCTTCTTGGGACCCTATGTTTTCAGAGGATATTGACTAATGCTGTAATTTATTTTAAAATTTAGATTTTAGAAAGAGTTTTATGAAGGTTAGGGTTCTATTCATTCTTATATGGTTTTTTTCAATTAATGCTTTCTCTCAAGAGATAGATTCAATCGATAATATTAATAACGATTATTATGTTGATATTGAAATTGGGGATGATGAATATTCGGAGGATGAAGAATCAAAGGAAATTGAGGTCAAGGATGAGATTAGTAAGCAATCAGTAGAGTTTTCAGAAAAATTACTAAGTGACATTAACATATTAAGAGATAGGGATAGTTTGGTTTATCATTTTTCAAAAATAATAGGAGAGAATGAAATCTTACCATTTATTGATGGGATTAATAAATTGAATATTGATAGAATGTTTGAAGTTATTTTCTATCCCAATACAGAAAAGATAATGTATGTTCGGGAGATGATATTAAATGAAAATCAAGCATGGGATTATATCTACGAAAATGTATTTGATGAAAATGGAGTAGAAAGACTCTTTATTAGACATTATAGCACCTTTAAGTCGGTTTGTGCTGAAGTTGCTTTCGAGCTTTCGGAATATTTTTATGATGAAAACAATGAGTTGATAAAGAAAACATATTCTATTTTTGATGGACAAAATAATCCTCTTGATATTGATGATTGTTGGATGGAGAGGGAAGACTATTTAATATATAAAAATTTTGATGAGCTTAATTCCAAATTTAATTTGCCCTTAGAAAGTATAAAGAATAAAGAACTTAAGAGTAAAGAGTCTGTGAATAATGAAGAAATTTCGAACTCAGTAAATCAAAAACAGGAGTCGTTTTAATGAGATTAGTGATTGATATAGGTAATACTAGAACTAAGATTGCTGTTTTTTCATCAAGTACATTGTTTCTTGTTGAGGTTTATGACAATATTACTGTAGATGATATCAAAAATATAATTAAAAGATTTCCAACTATTAGAAAATCAATTTATTCTTCGGTAGCGGATGCCGATAGTGTAAAAACAGAGATACAAGATTATTTAAAACAAAATACAAAGCTAATAAATATGAACCAAGACCTATCTTACCCAATCATAAATCATTATCTTTCTCCAAAAACTTTGGGCAAGGATAGGTTGGCAGGGGTTATTGGCGCTAAGAGTTTGTTTGCTGAAGATGATTGTTTAGTTATTGATTCAGGGACTTGTATTACAATTGATTTTATTGATAAGTCAAATAACTATTATGGAGGTTCAATATCGCCAGGGATTAAGATGAAATATAAAGCTTTAAATACTTTTACTGAATCTTTGCCGTTAATAAATGAGAAATTTCAAAAAGAAGATATTATAGGAACTGATACTCAGGGTTCAATTAATTCAGGGGTATTAAATGGAACCATTATGGAATTACAAGGGTTTATAAGGTATTATTCCTCTAATTACCCTGATATAAAGATATTATTTACAGGAGGAGATAGTAGATATCTCCAAAGTTATTTTAAGAAAAACACAATACTGGAAGAGCATTTAGTTCTTCTGGGTTTAAATATTATACTTGACACTAATGCTTAAAAGAAAAATTAATTATCTATTAGTTTTTGTTGCAATACTTGCAGCATTTCCCAATTTAGCTGAAGCACAATCTGTTATTAGCTCTCCTTATTCTCGTTTTGGTGTAGGAAACGTTAATTCTTTTAATAACCCAATCAATAATGCTATGGGAGGAGTTGGCTATGGCTTTCAAAGGAACAATTCCATAAATTATATGAATCCAGCATCTTATGCAGGAATAGATACAGTTTCTCTAGTTTTCGATATTGGGTTTTATTCTGAGTGGATATCTCTAAAAACTGATCAATATAATTCTAATGGGAATAACACTAGTTTATCTCATATTTTATTTGGAATCCCAGTAGGTCCAAAATTAAAATTTGTGGTGGGAATAATGCCTATGTCTTCTGTGAATTTTACAACTTCAAAAGATATTGTGTCACCTGAAATAGGTAAATATAGAGAAGAATATTCTGCTGATGGAGGTCTAAACAAGGCTGCTTTAGGATTTGCATATGAGCCGATTAATAATTTATCCTTTGGAGTTAATTTTGAATATATTTTTGGTAATTACTATAAGGCCTCAACAATATCATTCCCTGACTCCCTATATATGTTTTCTTCAAGAGTTGAAAACAATTATCATGTTAGATCTTTAAATATAAACTTAGGAGTTCAATACTTCCAACCCCTTAATAATGGAGACAAACTAGGTATAGGAATAGTCTATGACTATCTTTCTAAATTTCCTACGGATAATATCTTATCTAGCTATACTTTCACAACATCTGCTGGTCTGGATTATCTAAAAGATTCAATAAGAGAAGCAACGGAGAGTAATTCAATTACTTATCCTGCAACAATAGGATTAGGCTTTTCTTATGAAAGACCTAATAAATTTTTTGTTGGAATAGATGGAAAATATGAAACATGGTCTGATTTTCTTTTTCAAAAGGATTTATTAAATAATAATTTAGTTAATAGTTTTAGACTTTCTATGGGAGGAGAGTGGAAACCTGACGCTTATGGTAATTTCTTTAAGAAATCTATCTATCGCTTTGGCTTTTTCTACGATGATGGAATGATAGAATTAAATAATACAAGAATAAGTCAATTAGGAATAAGTTGTGGATTTGGGTTCCCTATAAAGAAGTCAAATACAATGATAAATCTAAGCTTTGAATATGTAAAAAGAGGGACAACCAGAAATGATCTAATACAAGAAGATTATTTCCGTTTAGGATTGTCATTCTCTGCTAAAGACATGTGGTTCTTTAAGAGAAAATATCAATAAAATTATTAATAAAACGAAACTAGAATAGGACAAGAAGATGAAAAAAATTTTAACACTAATAATGTTAGTTGTAGTATTAAGTGCTACTACAAAAGGGTTTGCTCAGAAATATGGAGAGACGCCAAAAGACAGTATAGATTGTATTATGAATAACTCTCTATACCAAGAATTTTACAAACAAGGTAACTATAAAGATGCCTATGAACCATGGAGAAATGCTGTTAAGGCATGTCCAAATAATCATGTGAATCTTTATATTCGTGGTGCAGTAATTCTTAAAAACCTTTTTGTTCAAGCTAAAACTCCTCAAGATCAACAAAAATACATTGATGAGTTAATGTCTCTTTATGACAAAAGAACAATAGCTTTTGGACAAGAGGCTAATAATATAGCACGTAAGGCAAAAGATTTATCAGAACTAAGACCAAACGAAAAAGAAAGAGTATATAATCTTTATAAGGAAGCAACTCTGAAGAGTGGTGAAAAGGGAATTGAACTTGATGACCAATATAAGCCATTATATTTAAAAGCTTGTTTTGATTTTCTTCATTCAATTTCAGCAAATGAAGACCAAATGTCACCTCTTTTTGATGCTTATGATTTTTCATCAGATGCCTTAGAGTTTTCGAGAAAACAAGCTTTAGATGCAGGTGATAATAAGTCAGAAGAAAAAATTAAAGATTATATTGCAGCAACTGAACAAATAATTGAGCCGTTTGCATCTTGCGATAAAATTGTTCCAATTTATCAACCAAAATTTGATAAAGACCCAAATAATTTAGAGCTACTTAAGAAGATTACAACTAATTTAGAAAGAAAAGGATGTACTAAATCAGATTTATTTTTCAAGTCAACTGAAAACCTTCATAAATTAGAACCAACTTCAAGGTCTGCATTTATGATGGGACAAATGCTTGCAGGTAAAGGTAATACAAGAGAGGCTGCAACATACTTCAAGGAAGCTCTTGATAAAGCAGATGATAATGATGCAAAGGCAAAATCATGTATGTTATGGGCTCAAATGCTTATGGCATCTGACCAATATTCTGCAGCTCGTTCAGCATTTTACCAAGCATCAAATTACGATAAATCTAAAGAAGGAGAAGGTCTTTACTTTATTGCAACAATGTATTTAAGTTCAGCAGCATCTTGTGCTTCACATGATGGAAAAATAAGAGGAGCAGCTTGGGCAGCATATGATAAAGCAGCTAAAGCAAAATCACTTGACCCATCAATTGCAGATAAATGTGAATCTCTAATGCGTACTGCAGTAGGTCAATGGCCAACAACTGAAAGTGCTTTTTTTTATGAAATAGCAAATGGTCAATCCTATACAGTTGGATGTTGGATTGGAGAGAGTACAACTGTTAGACTACGATAATTTTTAAAAACTTTGTGAAAGCTAATAAAAATTTAAATCAACTTGTGAAGATAAATCTATGGATAATTATGGGTTTATCTTCACTTTTGTTATTAATTTGTTGCACTGGTAGGAGCCCCTCTGGCAAAAAAGGAATAAAAGGAAAACCAATTCAAATTGTTAAGTTTGCTGATATTCTAAGAAGCCAAAACGGTAAAGTAGAGGTTCAAATTAAAGCACCAATCATATATAATTATGATGGAGATAGTGCTCGAATGGAATTCCCTAAAGGAATTAAGGTATGGTTTTATAATGATGATTTATCGGTTAAGTCAACCCTAATAGCAAAATATGCAATTAACTACAATAATAGTAACAAGGTTTATTTAAGGGATAGTATTGAAATAATTAATTATAAAGACAAGGACACAATTTATTGTAAAGAATTAATTTGGGATAAAACCCTAAAAACAATAGTATCCGAAAAAGAAGTAAGACGTAGTAGCACGTCGGGCATTGCATACGGAGATGGATTTCAAAGCAATGAACAAATGGATAGTATTAGAATAAAAAATCCAAGAGGAACACAATATGTTTCAGAGGAAGAATAGAAATAATTTAAAAAATTTAGGATTATGAAAATTAAGAATTTATTACTTCTCTTATCAATTGTTTTATTTTTCATAGGATGTGGTAAAACAAAGACTTCATTAGAGAAAATGGAGATTGAAGATGTTGAAATTAATCAAACCAAATACTATGAAGATAATCCTAAATATGCTAGTTATAAATTTGATATTGACATCAAATTGCCCAAATGCAATGATGATACAACTATTTGTCAGCTTAGGAAGACGATTATAGAATCAATATTCAATGTAAATATAGATACTACTAATTTAGAATCCACAATCAACCTCTATATGTTAGAGAAGGCTGATTTGTTTCAAGAGCCAGGAGTAAGCAATTTAAAAAATAATAATGGAACAAATCAAATGTGGACAAATCTAAAAGCTAATTTTGTATATACTGATAAAAACTTATGTAGCTATATAATCAACGAAGAATACTTTACAGGCGGTGCTCACTCCAACAAAGTTAAGTATTATTTTGTTTATGATTTCTCAACAGGAAAGAAATTAGATAATGAAGATATATTTATTCCTAATATCAAAGAAAACCTAAGCTTAAAGAAAATTTTGCTTAATCAATTGATGAAACAAGAAAATGCAAAACAAATATCAGAATTAAATCTTTTCGATGTTGGAAGCGCAAAAGATTTTATGATTTCACCAATTATTTATTTTGATAGTGCTAATCTTGTTTTTGCTTATGGCGACTACGATATAAGAGCTTATGCTTATGGTGCACCAGAAATAAAAATACCAATAAGCCAAGCGAAGATATTTTTACGTGAAGATTTTAAGAAAAGACATTTTGCTGAGTAAGATTTCCTAATTCTGATTTTCATTTTATTTTCTAACATAATAATTTCATTTCAATGAAAAGGATATTTTTATTTATTTCTATAAGTCTTCTTGTATTTACTTCTTGCTCTAAGGATAAGAAAGCCACACTTATTGATCCCTCAACAGGAAAAGAAATAACAATGAAGATAAATAGGTTTGAAGATGTTTTGTTTGACCAGAGCCAACAAGACCTTAAAGCTCATTTAAAAGCAAATTTTGAAGGTTATAAGCCTCTTTTTAATACAACATTGGAAGATCCTGAATACTTCCAAATGGTTAGTAGTTTTGCAAAAGACTCCACAATGATTTCTGCTTATAATACAGTAAAACAACGTTATCCTAATTTAGATTGGATAGCAAATCAGGTTACTAGTGCTTTTTCTATCCTAATTGAAGAATATCCCAATACAAAAATACCTAAACTCTATTCCTTTATGTTTGGCCCAGCCGATTTCTCTTATTCTTATTCCAAAAGAGTTGTAGCTCAAGAAGATTTTATAACAATAGCAATTGATTTATATAGCATAAATGCCCTTCAAGAAAATCAATTCTATGTGCAGTATCCAAAATATATAATGTCAATGCTCGACTCGGCTTATATTGTACCTGATATTATGAGTGCATACCTAAGAAATGTTACAACCCAAAACATACCTTTAATAGAGGAGAGTCATGAGGCATCATTAGCTGATATTATTATAGAAAGAGGAAAGTATTATTACGCATTAAAAAAATTATTACCTAAGTCATCAATAAACAGTTTATTCCGATACTCACCCGATCAAATGGATTGGGTTGAAAAGAACGAATATAATATTTGGGGATTTATTATTCAAAATAACCTATTATATTCAAAAGATAGGACACAATATATGCATATGATTACTGAAGGACCAACAACTAAAGGATT
>Ga0172378_10003209_pt1 | contig 15399 bp, 27 predicted proteins | sample GrowelOW332metaG_FD_119755 | JGI IMG/M metagenome (GOLD analysis project Ga0172378, IMG submission 119755) | Groundwater microbial communities from an aquifer near a municipal landfill in Southern Ontario, Canada - Pumphouse #3_1 metaG | ecosystem: Environmental > Aquatic > Deep subsurface >... | reverse complement strand
TGTTCTCCAAAAAAGTTACATGCTTCATTTATTGCATCTGTTGATGTTGCTAAACTTTTACAACCTTGTGGTTCAAAATAAAATTCATCTTCAATTATTTTATATAATTTTCCAAATACCCAATAACTTGTATTATCTATACGTTTTATTTCTTGAACACATACTATATACGTTTGTTGTTCAAATAATCCATATAAATTATTATCAGACATAAAATATTCTATTTTCTTTTTCATTTACTTGATTTTATTTTTTAAAAAATTTAAGGAGAAACTTCCATAGTTTCTCCTTAAATTTAAATTGATATATTAATCAATTTTATTGGTTTTAAATTGATATATTAATCAATTTTATTGGTTTTAAATTGATATGGCTTTAATCAATTTTATTGGTTTTAAATTGATATATTAATCAATTTTATTGGTTTTAAATTGATATGGCTTTAATCAATTTTATACACTTGCGTTGAATCCCGCATAACAGGTGTAATGTCATCAACGTTTAATGCAGTACAATAACATTGCTTTCCGTCTTTCGTTAGTTTTGTAACCATACCATAACGTAACATAATTTTATCATATGCAACACGTTTTGGTACATATATTACTTTATCACCAACAACAATTTCACGTTTTAAAAAATCTTGCATAATATTTATTTTCGTATATAATTAATATCAAATTTACCATTACCCATACAACATTTTTTGAACTTTTTTCCTGAGCCACATGGGCATAAATCATTTGGTCTAATTTTTTCTGTTGTACGTTTCATTGGATTTCTATTTGTTGCAACTTGAGCTAAACGTTTATTTTGTATTTCAGTTTCTAATTTATGTAATTTATCATCATCATTTGTAATTGGTGAATTTGAAACTCCATCCATAATCATTCCTGTTTCACCAACATTATGTGCAACTCTATGTTGTTTCTTTATAATTTCTTGTTGTTGTTTAAGGTTTTCTTGCAATTTATCAACAATAGGTTGTTGCCCTCTTATTGCCATTTCCATTTCTTTAACAAAATTTTGACTCATATGTTATTGTATATTTTTATATATAAAATATAGTGTTTTTCATTTATACATTTATATATAAACCAATTTTTATTTATTAAAAAAGGATTCATGTTTAAACATGAATCCTTTAGCTAAATGCCTATTTAAATAATATTAAAAAGGTAGGTCGTCTGTACTTTCATTTACAGGAGCAGGCATTCCATTTGCTGCAGTTGTTAAAACTACATCAGATGTTGCTGTTGTTGGTGGTGCAACTGTTACATTTGCAGGGTCATTACCTGCAAGTACAATAGTAATCCAATCTTTTACACGTTGCATAGTTGTAGCATCCCATGGTGTATAACCAAGTTCCTTGTTAAGATCTGGACAGAATGTCTTCATTGTTTCAATTACCTTTGAATAAATACTACGCAATTGCTTTGTATTTTCTTCAGCGTTAATTGTAGCCAACTTTGCAGCACGATCTTCAGGATCTTTGTTCTTCCATACATTCTTTGACATTTCATCAATATATGTATCAAGAATAGTTTGCTCATCAGCTGTTAACAATGGTTGACCTGTTGGTGTTGTACATGATACTACATCTTCTGAAATTTCACCTAAATACTTGATTTCACGAGTTTTACGTTCAGGGTGTTGTGCATCATCAGGTCCTGGAGTTACTTCAATATCAATACTACGGCCAAATAAACAATCCATGATAGGAATAACTGGTTTACCACTTTCTGCAGATGGTGCCTGTTTTGCGTTCATAATGTCCAAAATAGACTTTGGAAGCTTCCAAAATAAATACTGACCTTCGAGTTCAGGTTGATTCTTATCTGAAATTACCTGAATTGTAACGTAACGAGAAAAACGTTTGTCAAACATTCCATTACCACCCTTATCACTTGTAAGTGCTTGTTGATAACGGATTTTATCCAAATCAGTCTTAAATGTACCGTCTTTTTGCATTGCAAAATGACACTGCTTCCAAGCTGTGAAAATAGGACAACTCTTATCGTTAACTGTTAAAGAAGATACAAGTGTCAACCATCCTTGTGCATCATGAATAGCATATGATTGTTGTTCAAGAATTGAATGTCTAAAATCGAATGGTGAATAAATAACCTTAATAGTTGAACGATATACACCATCTTCTGCTTTTGAATCAGCAGGACGTGTGTGATATATCATTGAATTACCACCGCTTGTAGATTGTGAACTTGTTTCTGGTTCAAGGAGAGTACGTGGGTCAAAGCCCAAAACATCATTTTCAATTTGATTTTCCATAATTTTTAAAATTTTATTAATTTATTGTTTAATTACATTTCGCATTGCTGCGAAAATATTTTTGTTTAATTTGTATAATATATTGTAATATTATAACATAGTGTGTGTCAACTGTTTAATTCATAAAACTTTATATAAAAATAATAATATTTTCTTATAAAGTTTTATGAAATTCCAAGTGTATTTTGAAATTCTATGAAATTCCAAGTGTATTTTGAAATTCTATGAAATTCCAAGTGTATTTGGAAATTTTCCATTTAACGATGGATTAAGTTCTGAATGTATTTTTGCTGTTTGTGCAGCAGCACTACCTGCAGTAGTTATTATACCTGTAATAGCAGCATTTTTTATATATGCGTCAATTGCTGTAGAAATTAATGTTGCTAAATCATCAGATACTAAATTATTGAATGTGTTTGCAAAATTTTTAGCATATTCTGCACCTATTTCAGAATTATTTGGAAAAGAATTTAACAAACAACATTCAAATGCATTTATAAATATAGTTGAAAAACCTTCCTTTAATTGTTTTTGTAATGCATTTTGATTTAACATATTTTACTTATTATATATATGTGCGGCGAAATCAAATAATGTATCGTACAAACCTTGCAATTCTTTTGTAGGAGTATTAATAATATAATCACTTTTTGTCTTCATAAAACTATCAATAAAATATCCACGTGTAATATTGTGCAATTTATTTATAGTTCCAACAGTTAAATGAGATGTATTTGGTGTATATCCAATACCTGATTTTGCTGCTGTATTACAAATATCATTACAAATATATTCACAATAATTTTGTTTAGGTGTGTTTTCAGCCTTAGGTGTGTTTTCAACATTAACAGTATCTTCATCTTCTGTATTGTCATGTATTAAACTATTTTTATATTCTTGATATTTATTTAATACTTCATTTTTAAACAATTCATTGATACGATTTGAATCTTCTGAATCACAACCGAATGCACCTAATATTAAGCCAAATATATTACTATCAATAACTCCATCAATTGTTGTCTTAAATTCTTCTTCACTTTCGTATGCTGAATAATCATAATTAGCTAATTCATCATTAATTATCTTTATTATTTCTTGTTCTGTATTATTGTCTATCATATTATTTATTTATATTGTTATATTTATATATTAGAATTTGTTTTCACATAAATTCAAAAAAATAATTATTTTATTTTAATGTTTTTATTAACTTTACATAACAACTATTTATATTATTATCATTATGTAAATGCATTTGTAATTTAATAGTTTCTATGTCGTTATTACTCCATTGTTCGCCTGATATTGCATCATAAAATTTGTTATCTTCAAATTTTATTAATACATCATTAGTTTCTTCAATATCATTTGTTTTTATGAATATACGATAATAGCCATTTATATTTATATCGTTTATTTTATAAAAATATGTTTCATGTTCCATAAATTATATTATATAATTAATGTTGATGCTTTTGTAATTGGCTTATTAGCATATTCATCAATACAAAGATCTTCACGCATTGATTTAATTATTGTTCCACATTTTGCACATACAAATACTGGCATCGGTGCATCGAATTCTTGACCATTTTGAATAACCTTTTTGATGATGTATTTCTTTTCAAAAATATCATGTTTACATTTGTCACAACATTGATTATCTAATGTTCGTGGATCTGCTTGTTGTGATTGATTTGTCATTGCTTTATACAATTCTGCAGCAGCTAATTCTTGTTTAATTTTTTCTTTATCTTCCATATTAATAATCTTCAATTATATTTGCTTCATCTGCATCATCGTAAAATTCTCGAATAACAGAAATAGCATTTTCAACACTTTGTATATCAACATCATTTACTAAAATATCTGCAGGTTTAATATAACCTCCTAAAAACAAATCATAAAAGAAATCATCTGTTGTTATTTTTGCATTTTTTTTAAATTCCATATGTTATTTATTTAATTCTTTTATTACTACAATATTATCGGCTCGTGACTCTCCATATACTGTTATTATTTGATATTTTATATATAAATGTGTATGATTTTTACAATACAATTTCAAATTATCGTTTTCAATTGTATTTTCAACAGCATCAATATAAAATGGAATTAAGTTACCATTATCAGTTTTAAACATTAATTCATCATACCGAAAATCTGTTGTTTTATAACACGTTATATAACCAGTTGTAACCACATAATTTGTTGTTTTGTCATTAGAACATGATAATGTCATAAACACAAGCATTAACGCAAATATAATTTTTTTCATTTTATTTACAATTTACAATTTATAATTTAAAATTTACAAATTATTCAATGTATCAACTACATTGGTCAAATTATCACATATAATTGCACCATCTGTTTTAGCTAAATTGCTTACTTCAGATAATGATGATTTCATTTCCTTTGACCACGTGCTATCGTCATCCATATCTTTATTCATTATATATAATACTGTTGTTTTTCCTTCAGTTAGACATGATTGTATTAGTTCTGCAATTGAAAATACTCCTTTTAATTGTGGTGTAAGTACATATAAATGAATATCACATAAATCATTTTTTTGTTTGTATTCTTCTTTAATACAATCAGGTGTCCAATTATCAACAACAGGATTAAAGTATTGAATTTTTAATTTAGGAATAATGTTATCACGCCATGTAGTATTACAGCATGTACCGCCTAAAAATACTTTATGGGACATTGCGTTTATTTCACTTATTTTCTTCATTACTTTATGTGAACATTGATATTTTTCTTTGCCTCATTAATGTCCTTCATTGCTTGATCTTTAATAGCTGTTGCCTTTTCAAGACCATATACTTTCTCATTATACAATTGAATTGTATTATTCAACGATATAATAGAATCATGTTGTGTGTCTATTATCAACTGCTTTTGATTAATTACCTTTGTTTGTCTGTCAATTTCATTACTACGATTACATGATACAGTGCATTTATTAAAAAACAACAATATCAATATAACAATAAGAATAGTCTTCCAATTTTTTTTAATACTTTCCATTTTTATATTTAAATTTATTTAAAATCTTTTTTAAGTTTTATGTATGTTACCCATGGTTCTTCATAATATTTATTATCAATACCAACGCCAATATCAATATCAAATAATAGTTGTGTAAATCTTAAATCAGGATATTTATTCAACATATATCCTATATAAGATAGTATTTTTGCATTATAATATTTTCTTCTTTCTTGAAGTTTTTTTTGTTCCATATAATAATTATATTATTTTTATATAAAATAGAACTTAACAATGAAACATTTATCTAAATACATAACAGAATGCCTTGATAATGATAATATTTTTTTCTTATTAGATACATTTTTTAGAAATAATAGTGAAGATGAATCACAATTTTACGGAATTATTGTTGAATTCATGAAAACTAAAATTGTAGGTGTTGATAAACTTAAACAATTAATTAAAGGTACATTTTTAGAAACTGAATTAGAAAATTTTATAAATCTAATATGTAATGATGTATCATTATTAAATACTGGAAAAACAGATATTGATTATATATATCAACTTAAAAAATTGATTGAATATTTAATTAGTAATAAATCAACACAAAACAAATGGACTAAAATAGAAAATATGCATATCACAGAAAGTCTTGAAAATGTTGACGGTAAATTAGTTCGAAATATTTCTAAACATATTGTACTTACACAAGAACATGATGATGAAATGGATTGTTCATATGTTATTATATTTAAAGATAAAAAACCTGTTGGAATTGTACCTGATTATGATAATAATATTATGACTATTACTGCTGTTGAGGCAAAAGATTTAATAAAAGATTATGTGAAAAAATAAAATAAAATAATATAAAAATGAAAAGTATTAATGAGTTTTTAGATGCAACAAATGCACAACAAATAAGTAGTGATTGGGAAAAAATAGAAAAAAAAATTCCATCAAAAAAACTATTGGAAGAATTATATGCATATATTTCTGAATATGAACCAAGTGTTATGAAACAATTTATTATAGATATTTCAAACACATATAATATTAACTTATAACAAATAAAGCACGGAAAATATTTTCCGTGCTTTATTATTTACCAAACTCGTTTCATTCGTGTATTATCGAAATATGCTACATTATCATTACCAGTAACAGATATTTCTTTATCATAATTATTCAAAATACGCTGTGCTTCAGATACAACCCATTTTGCTGTCTTTACAGGCACATTTTGTCCCATTTTAGAAGCATATGATGCAGGTGTACCAATCATATTCATATCTGTTGGATGTCCCATTGCATAGAACCACTCACGCATTGTATACAAACGATCTTCCTTGTAATGTATAACTGCAGGTACTGTCTTATACATACAAGCAGGTAGGCCATTTGCTGGAAAACGTGCTATTGTAGACCAATAACCTTTACCAATTGCAAATTTAGCATTTATATGGTTAAAATATCTTTCAAACCAATTATATGACTTTGTATCTTCAGGGTATGTTTCTTTAATGTATTTCAACATATCAATTTGTTTTGCCTTATCAGCGCATGCCCATGCAATAATATCTCCATGACATTCATCATGTTCTCTCCAATTTGCGCCAAATACATGTTTTATATATGCCAATGGAATGGTTAAATTAACGTCATTTGCAGGATAACATACATCCATTGGATCATTTTCTTGTGTAAGGTTTTCTGTCATTTCCTTAAAGAAATCATCAATAGAAATAGTATCTTGTTCATATCTGAATTCAGGAATAAATGCCTTACCATTTCTGTGTTTAATCAACATAATAAATGTACGGGGACGACGTTGACAATTATGATGCAATTTTGTATCTGTCTTATAATATACAACTGAATATCCTGTTTCTGATGCTAACTTTTCAAATGCCATACGCATTTCAGTACCTCGCACACTCATTAAAGTTGGTGCATTTTCAAACAAATAAATCTTTGGCTGAATAGTACGAATAACATAATTAGCAATCCAAACCATATTACAATTACGCATAGCTTTATGTTCATCATTAGCAGTTGAACTCATTGAAAGTCCAGAGCAAAAAGGAACAGCAACAACAAGATCAGTATTAGAATAATCGGGAGCGTCATTTTTTGTAACAAAATCCATACCTTCAGGGCGAATAAATCCAGGGTTGAAATTAGTATCGGCAACAAAAGGAGCATGATTAAGCATATACCAATCAGGTAATCTATTCTTTTGTTTCAAATATTCTACTAAAATTTGTTCATTTGCAGCTGCAATTACATTTCCTTCTTTATCTTTTGAAAAACCTGCAAAATCTTGAAAAGATATAACTCCATCTGCCTTGTAGCCAATTGCTTCTTCAGCACCCAAATATGCACCTCCTGTTAGAGGTTGTACACAAAACCATTTTAATTTTTTATTCATTTATATTATATTTATTTAATGTTTTTCTTGTTTTATATTATCAATATATCGTATTGTTTTATTATCTGCCATATCAGTTATATGTTTTTCTTGTTTTATATGGTTTATAATTTGCGATATAATAAATTCACTAGTTTTTACTGGCACATTTTGTCCTATTTTATTATATTCTTTTAGTACATTACCTTGTAATTCAAAGTCATGCGGCATACCCATAAAATGAAGATTTTCCCGTATATTAAATAAACGATCTTCTGTTGGATGCAATGCTGATAACATATTTTTGAATTGTATTGATGGCACCGTATTGTCAGTAATATAGATATCTGTAGACATAAAATTCATTCCAATAGACTTTTTATATTCTGCATGTGTAATGAATTTTATTAATTTAGTTTTTTCTACATCATTCAGTTCTTCATTGTTTTTAACAAATTTTATGAATTCCCCATATTCTTTTTTAGTAACAATATCTTGTAATGGACGTTTGTTAGATAAATCTCGCCAATATATGCCAAATATATTTTTAACATATGATAACAACATTTTATTTAATGGAGATAATTCAATATTAATTTTTTGTGTTGCATTTTCAGGTATATAAGATAAATATGTTGTTAAATCAATCGTATTGTCTTCAAAATCCATATCTATTGCAGTTGTACCTTTTACAAATATTATAAATGTACGAGGACGGCGTTGACAATTACTATGTAATATTGTATCTGTTTTGTAATATGTAATACAATACCCGTTATCATGTGCTAATTTTTCTAATTTTTCTCGTATTTCTATACCACGTGAGCCCATTAAAGTTGGTGCATTTTCAAACACATATGTTTTAGGTTTAATAACTGATAATGTATATTTAGTTATATATAACATATTACAATTACGAAGCATTTTTGTTTCGTCTTTAGCGGATGTTACCATTGATAGACCAGAACATACAGGTACTGCTATTACCAAATCCAAATCATCATAATTAGGTTTAACAATAACATCATTGTTATATATATTTGTATTCATGTCAAAATCATTTTGAAACATTGTTCTATCAAATATATAATAAGGAACATTTGCGTTTTGCTTTTTTAGCCAACACGTTAAGCTATATTCATTTCCTGCTGTAGTTATATCACCATTTTCATTAGTTTTATAATCATTATTGCCTTTGTAACTTAAAATGAATTCTGCATCACCGCCGATTGCATTGCGAGCACCAATATAAAAACCACCCGTTAATGGTTGAATTGCTGCCCATTTTATTTTCTTTGTCATATATTATTTTTAAAAATATCAGCCATGAACTTTTTTGTTATCATAATTGGATCGCAATGCACGGCATATGCATCATATACTTTATTACGCATATCATTGTATTGTTCTGTAGAATTCATTAAAACATCCATTTGTGATAAAACATTTTCAATATTACTACAATCTTTTTTCAAGAAAATACCTAAGTTTTTATCGACAACTGATTGATTATCTCGTATACCATTTGCATCATACAAATGAATTTCTGAACCTGCGGCATAATCAAATAGTACAATTGAACCTTGTTCAATCATTTCAAAAATAGTATATTCGAAATCATCTCCATAACAACCTGAATCAAGATTAAAGAAATCACAACCAAATGCTGAATGGCTTAAATTTTCAAGACCCTCTTCACGTTTATATGCATCAAATAAATAAATAATATTCTTATCACGGGGTGTATCAACCATATTGTCGGTTAATGCAATACCATTATTTTTACGCCACTTATTTGTAATCAATCTACAAATTTTTGAATATTTCCGCAAACCAGCACGTGGACCTTCAGTTTCAAATACAACTTCATTGTTTTCATCGAATTCATATTTAAGATTAGGTGTAATTGACATGTTAATTGTTGCCTTTACTCCTCGCATTTCAAGTTCATAATCATGAGCCCAAAAATTATCGCATGCTCGTACTAATCTATGATTATCCTTAAATGGTGCATGACGACCAAGATATGTTACTCGACGCAATTTTTCTGATGGTTTAAGCCAATTATTCTTAATATTATTGTTAAATTCATATGGAAGCAACAAATGCATATAACGTGTTTTAGCTTGTTCTTCACCAATTGTTTTAATAATATCTTGATACACCTTTGCAGTATATTGAAATGTGCAAATTTTATCGAATGACATCCAAAAATCTTTATTCTTAAGCAAATCACCATAATATGCTCGAAAACCGGCAGGCTTATGGTCGTTAACAATAATTACTTTTTTTGTTGTTACTTTATTAATAAGTAAGTCAATCCATGTATCACGAGTTGGCGCACGTCTATCAATAATTGAATTAACAATTACCAAATCAGCTGAATTCAACTTATTTGTTAATTCATCACCAAATTCATATTCAATTACATTATCAAGTGTTTGTGTTGACGCAGCACTATAACCATCTGCATCTTTGAAACCTGTTTTTACAACAACCATTTCAACATCATAACCTGTTTTTTGTAAACCTTTATTTAATTCTCTAATGTATGTGGTTACTCCTGAACCATCAATACGAGCTAAAAATTGAATTATTTTCATATTATATATTATTTAAATGTTATCGAAATATTTAAAATGACGTTCATAAACATGTAATGAACCACAATTCCATATTATTTGTCCTGAATATACAGGCATATCAAGTGCATCACAAAGTGCATTTGCTAATGTTTCTTGCACATATTTATGCCACAAAAAATCATTACAAAAACCAAAAACAGCATCATTTGAACGCATAAATACTTGATAATCAAGATTATAATGATCTTCAGTTTCATTCAAAAAACATTGTACTGAATATGTGCACATAAAATCATGCATATTAAATTTATTATATTCAGTTTGCATTGACGGTCTATTATATATCATACAAGCTTCACGTGTATGTGGATCCGCAATTAATTGATTTAAACAATGTTCAAATTGATTATTATTTTCATCGGATAAAATACACCAACCATAATTAGAATTAACATAACTGTTTGTTGATGCACACATTTTCCACATTTTTGGTGTTTTTCCAGGGATATCGTTTACATTTAAACTTTGTGTTTTATACCATTCTAATTCACGATTTGCATATTCATAATTTGGTTTACGAATAATCCAATCTTTATCGGCAATAAAATGAGCACCTTGTATTTCAACTGTGCGTGATTGCTGAACAGTATTGCCAATTGTTCGAAAATCATTATTAATGTATTTTTGTTTTAATATTTGGGCAATATCAAATGTGTTAGGTATTTTAATATTATTCATATGTTTAAAATAGTATTTGTTTAAATACAGTTTCAAAGAAATTATTAATATTCTTTGGTTTCGCCATATTATTTTAAATTATTTGTTATTAAAAAATTATTAAATTCATCATTATCCATTTGTGCAATTGTTATTACTCGCATGTTTGGAATAGTTTTAATAAAAACTTCTGTTTCATTGTTATTTGAATCCATTACATTTCTTGATACTTCTATTTCATGTTCTAATGTTTTTGAATTTTGCGTTTCAAAAAATACTATGTCTCCACAATAATAAAATTGCATCATATTATTTTATATTATTAATGTTAATTAATGTTTTTAATGCATCTTGTAATCCTAATTCTAATGCGTCTTCATATGTACCAATATTAATACAAAATTTATCGCTTGTTGTTTCTTTATATGCATAAAAATTAGGAGAATCTATTGATAAACATGTACCGTTATCATCAGGTAATGCTATATTACATTTATATACGCCTTTTCCATTTTTATCGCAAGTTGTTAATTCAGGCGTAACGTGAATATTATGTTCATCTCTAAGCCATTTAGCTAATTCACATTGCGTTGGCGCACTTGACTTATTAAAATTAGCGTTCTTTGCTAATTGTGTTGTTTCTTTTAAAACAATTTCTTCATTCATAATTAAAATATTTCGTTTATATCATTACCTGTTGCTGCTTTATATTCTGACTTTAAAAAATTTATCATACTCCTACATTTTTTTAATTTATCTTCCATAATGTTATTTTCACAACGATATTCATAATTTTTAAATGCATAATAGAATTTTTCTTTTAAATTAAGAACATTATCATCAATTTTATTATTATGCAACTTTGGCGGTTTTTTATAACATTCTAATCTATTTATTTCAGATATATAATATAAACCAGCATATGATGGTATCATATCTTTTATTTTAGGTAATAATGTATATGGAATTACATAACTAAAATAGTTAGGAATTATTGCAGGCTCATCATAATTATAATTTACCGTTGCTCTTATGTTATTATTATCAAATTTTGTTGTAAGTATATTTGATTTTAATTCATAACCGGTCATTAATTCATAATGTTTTTGTTCTTTAATAAAATCCTTTTTGAAATCAGCAACACTTATTTTTATTTCATATTCATACCAATAGTCACTTCGTGTTTTTAATAAAAAATCAGATTCCCATCCAAATACATACAAATTATGCATGTAATATTTTGGATTTGAATTTGCTTGTTTTTGTAATATTTTACGAATATATTGTTCAGTAAATTTTATTGGTTCTGTTTTCTTTTTAACTCCCATAATAATTATTTAATAAAACGCAATACAGTGTGTTGTATGGTTTCTTTTGATTTAAATTTATTATCTTCATTAACATAAATTAACTTTTTGTTGATAATATTTGAACATTTGAATATATTTTCAAAACGTGTTGTTTCTTCAACAATTTTTGTTACATCTCCATTTGACAATGATTTATCATCTTCATTTCGTTGCAATAATGTTGATGATGTTGATAATAGCTGTATATAATATACATCATTGTGTTGCATTAATTCATCTTCCCATTGATTTATTTTACATGTAATATCTGTTTCATCACGGTTACGATACATTACTCCATACACGTATTCACCTATCCAAGAACGGTTTAAAATAACACAATGTGTATTACCATATGAACCATTATTTATTGCGTCTACGTAACTTCTAAATAATAAATCTTGTTCTTTTGTTGCAATATTATTATTTTTTGAATATGGTACTGAACAATGTATTAATGTTATTGTTGGAAATTCCTCAATTATACGAGAAATTAATGAATCCTTACCGATATTGTCGGTGCCTTCAATTATTATTACTTTCATTATATATAAAAAATTCGTTTGTTGTTATATCAATATAGCAACAAACGAATATATAGTTTATTATTTATTCACTTAAATCTTGTTTAGCTAACGTTAAAAAACGTTCTTCATCATCACAACAATTTATTCGATTACTTAAAATTGGTGCACCATAATTTGATTCTGAATAAACTGGAGGTAAATCCTCATATGTCATAGTACATATAAATGGCAAATCTCCTTCATAATCAACAGAACGTGCATATCCAATCTCTTCTAGTCGTGCACATAACATTGGTGTGTTTTATTTATATAAGCACCTTTCATATTTAGCCAAATAAAATCATTCCATCACTATATTTAATCCAAAATTCATTTATTTTATCATAATTAACATCAATAACATCATGTTTATTATTTTTGATATAATTCAATGTTTCTTTTCTTGAATATAAATTAGGTGCATCATAATTTAAACCTCTGAACAAATTATTTCCATAATCAACTTCTTCATAATATGATTGTGTTTGTTCATCATAATGTGCAATTGGATATTCATTATAACAAGAAAAACTGTAAAACAACGCATATAACTCACCTTCACGTGAAAACTCGTTAACTTCGTGTTTAATATCGTCCTCATAATTTTGTTCGAAATCCAGAACATTTTCTATATTATCAATAAACCAATTAAGCGTAATTAAGTAATTTTCAGCTTCTTCTTTTGAATCATATGGATAATATAAATTAATATTTTTTAACTCTTCTTCAGTCCAAAAATTACCGGCAATAATTCGTTCACAATTATCTTGTGTTTCTTCAACATAGTTTTTAAACAAAACCATAGTGTCAGCTGCCGGATATTGTATTTTACATTTTTTATAACACCTTGTATTGCAACTCATATTTTTACATATTTAACCATTCAACAAACTTTTTTGCATTAACAACAGACGTTTCAACTAAGTCAGATGTAACATAGTGTGTATCTTTCAAACCACTAGCAAGTATCATTTTAGCTATTTCGTATGTCATTTATTTATCAGATAAATTTTTATTATCGGGGATTTCATCATGAGGAATTTCTGCAACATCAAAATCAAGATCTTCCCTTAAATACATTTGAAAATTCTTATCTACAAAACGTCCAACTCCATCTTATAATGGGTTTTCTGCAAACACAACATTAATAATTTTGTTTGTTTTCTTATCAATTACTTTCATTTTAAATATTTATTTTTTGATTTTTATATAATATGTATGTTTTTTTATTCTTTGTTATTATTGGACATATAAATGTTTTTCCAATCTTACATTCATTTGTATTTCGCCACGCACATAATGCTTTATGTTTACCTAAAAATTCTATAATAGTAAATTCTTTATCGAATTCTTTTTTATGACAACTTTTTATTTTATCATCAGCTATTTTGTAAACCTCATCAATAAGTTTATCAAATTTTTCTGAATCAATAATATTACAAGCTTTATCTATTATATCGAATAAATCTAATGAATTACAATTATTAATGCCGAATTTTTTAAGTTTCTGTATTAATATATTTTTACGGATATCGTCTTCATCAACATATGAAGATGAATATTGGTGTGAACCATTTACATTTATACAGTATTTTGTCGGCACATTTAAATATAATGGATCAACAGACCTATTTTGTTTGAATTTATTGTATTCCATATGCATATAATAGAAAAAAGACTGATGAATTTCATCAGTCTTTTAATTTATATTTTATTATGCTTTTTCTACACCTTTGACAGAAACAAGCAAACTCATTCTGCTTCTCCATTTGTAACCAGCGCCACGACCAAAACCGCCTGATGTACGAACTACATTATTTGTTTCAATAGCCCATTTTGTAATATCTTCCTTAGTTGCCGGCACACTTCCGATAATTGTTGCCTTGCCTTCAAATGCACGAGAAATTGCTCGTTGTGTATCATTATCAACAGCCCAAATTGTATCACCTGTTTTAAATGTGTCCTTTGTACCATACAAAATAATGGTTTTATCCGTGAAAAATACGTAACCGTCACCATTATCATAAATAGACCAATCAAATTTTGTCTTGCCAGAAGTTAAATTGAATGAACCACAACTAATACCATATACCAAATAATCAGCGTCATGTGTATTAATTTTTGATTTAACATGTTGTTTTTGTTGCTTTGGCTCAAGATAACCTTCTGCGCCTTCACGAGTACTTGAAAATCCCAATAAATCAAATTCATGTGTAACTCCTGTATATTGTTTAACACCTTCACGATGTTGCATATAGTTTGAATATGACATTACTTTTTCTGATGTTGATGTTTTGTGAGTCATATCGTTTGTTGCGTGATCTACAACAGCAACAAATTCTTTACCTGCTGGTGCTTTACTGTTGCGAATATTGCGAGCAGTTGACTTACGGTAATATTCATCATTATCATATGACTCTTTGATACAATTAACTATTGATTTCATAAAATTTATTTTGTTTATTTAATAATAT
>Ga0172378_10003208_pt1 | contig 15400 bp, 9 predicted proteins | sample GrowelOW332metaG_FD_119755 | JGI IMG/M metagenome (GOLD analysis project Ga0172378, IMG submission 119755) | Groundwater microbial communities from an aquifer near a municipal landfill in Southern Ontario, Canada - Pumphouse #3_1 metaG | ecosystem: Environmental > Aquatic > Deep subsurface >... | reverse complement strand
TCTCAGTGCTAGAATATCCTTTTTCCTTCATCTTAATAATTTTCAGTTTGTCTTCATATTTTAGTTTCATAATAAAAACCCCTTTCCATTGGATTTTTGGTCCAACTTTAGGGGTTCACTACATAAGATAGACTTTTTGATTTTTTAATAAGTAAATATTTTTTTGGTAGATAAATATCCTATCTAAAGTGAAATTTAAAATCAGTGAATTTAAAATCTAGCAAAAATAGCATCCTTCTCTTCCGATTCAATTGCTCTTAGATACTTTTCGGCTTCTTTGTCGCCTCTTGCATAAGCTGCTTGGAAGTAAACATACGCTTTTTTCAAATCGCGTTCGAGCATTTCACCCTTGTAATATATCTTGCCTAAGTAGAATTGCGCATCCCTCAGTCCCGCCTTGGCTGCTTGGTAAATTTTGTTCAGCCCTTTCACGACATCACGGCGACTGTAGGATCCTTCAAGTATCATCATTCCCAACATGTATTTCGCTCGGATGGATCCCAGCGCTTCTGCTTCCTCAAAATAGAGGCGAGAAGTATCTAAGTCTTTAGGCACAACTTCTCCGCGGGCGTACATCTCTCCTAAAAAATTAGCCGCGCGAATGTTCCCGAGCTTCGCTGATCTCTTGATAGAATTGATTCGTTCCTGATTGTCGTAACTTCCATCGTCGCTCAATTCCTTAATTGCAAGCAACAACTGATCATATGCGGATTTTGCTTCCGCCTTTTCTTCATCGGATTCCGGTATGGTAAAACTGCTGTTATCAGGTTCCTCGTACTTTATTTGATTGTCACCAAAAGCCAATTCGCGATAACTCTCGGATAATTTAACTAACTTCTCGACCTTCTCGTCATCCTTGACGCGCTTGGCCAGAGGAACTCTGTAATATTCCGCGAGAAATTTAGTCGCCTGATAGTCGCGATTAATTTGTGACAAAGCGTTCAGTCCATCGTAACATTTTTCAAGAATTTTATTTCCCTTTTTTATATTCAAAGGAATATTTTTAAAACCCACGCAAAGAATGTATCCCAAGACGAATCTCGCTTTTGCGTTTTTTAGCTTTGCGGCTTTTTCCAGCGGTTTGAGAAATGACAAATCTGCTCTGAGCGAATCGCTCACCGATTCCATTTGCATTTGCTGATATCCTTCTTGAAATAAACGCTCTCCTTTTTCTTCTTTGCTAACGCTCATCAAATTACCTCTTTTTTTATTTATATATATTAATAATAACAAAATGAGCATATGTAGTAAACAAAACAATTATCTCACGAGCAAAGTCCTCTTAACCTTTCGCTGCATCGAATAATAATTATTTCCCGAAACAATGATATGATCGACGAGTTTTACTCCCATTATTGAGAGAGAAGTATCGAGAATTTGAGTAGCCATTAAATCCGCCTTCGATGGCTTTGAGTCACCGGAGGGATGATTGTGAAAAACGTATATATACTTGCACATGTTCTTAGCGGCAGCATTCATAATAGCTCTCACTTCAACTTCCGCATTGTCTTCTCGTCCTTTAGCGATGATTTCATCCTTGATCAAGCGTCGGTTTTTATCCAACATAACCAATTTAATATATTCGTTATTTTGATATGCGATATCGCATGTAAACTTGTAGATAAAAGATTCATCCTCTGTCAGCGAATCTTGAAATTTTGATTGATTGAGAGCACGCTTACCCAGTTCAAAAGCCGCCATGATTTTTAAAGCTTTCGCCTTGCCAATGCCTTTAATTTTAAATTCATCTATGCCGGATTGCGACAAGCCGTAAAGTCCATCGTGTTTGTTGATCAATTCATAGGACAGTTGGATTGCATCTTTGTTGTGAATTCCTTCCTGCACGATTAAAGCGAGCAGCTCGGAATCAGAGAGACTGCTCAAGCCATAAAGCATTGCTTTTTCTCGCGGTTTGCTGTTTGCCGGCATAGATTTGATTGACATTAACGAATTCGTCCCCACTCGAATTGAAAACCGCCAGGCAATTTAACTTCACCTTCAGCCGAAACGAAAAAGCGATAGCAAACAACCGCGATGATTGCAATCGCAAGAATGGCCATTATTCCAGCTAAAGTTAAAGCCTCACCACCGGAACAAGCTTCACATTCATTCTCGGAAAGTAATCTTAATCCATCCATAATAAAAACTCCTTTCACCTATATGTAAAGTAAAAGGAGTTGATTTTTAGGAAGGATTAATTGTATTTTGCATATTGCTCAAGTTCAGTTTGATACTTCGCTTGCTTTTCTTTTTCTTCAGCTATTTTTTCCTTGGGAGCTTTCGCAAGAAAATTAGGGTTCGAAAGTATCTTTTCGGAACGAATGAGTTCGTTCTTCAAAGTTTTAATTCTCGCTTTTATCCTCATGATTGCTTCCTTGGATTCCTTCGAAGTAACGGAGAGACCGATATCGCTGAAAAAGCGGAAACTCTTGTCGGCGGAATCGACAACCTTGTATTCATCAGCGTATGTAAGCTTTTCCAAATAAGGTTTTAAATTAGCTGCGGTTTCAGGATCAGATTTAATCGCTAGTTCGACAGCATAATTAGGAGCGAGCTTATTGTCCACCTTATATTTTCGTACAAATTTAACCATTTCGACCAGTTGCTTTCCGGTGTCGGCATCGGTATAACTTGCACCGAGCGGAATAGGATATTCTTCGTTGTAGATACTTCCCTTATTGACTGGCAAGTAAGAGTAGATTTCTTCCGTGATGAATGGAGCATAAGGGAACAAGACCACGAGAACTTTCTTCAAAACATCATACAAGATGGAGAGAACAGTTTCTCTTCTTTCTTGATCGCTACCATTCAAATCGACTTTCACCTCCTCGATGTAATTAGAGCAAAAGACGTTGTAGATAAAGTTGTATAAGTAATTCGCACCTTGACCTAACTCGTATTTTTCGATGTTCACAGTGAGATTTTCAATTGTTTCATCAAAGTTTTTATACAAGTATTGATCGACAAAGTTAAGTTTCAATTCAGAAACGGGTTTTGGAACAAATTCATTCGGGAAATTCATGATGACAAAACGAGAAGCGTTCCACACTTTGTTGAGGAAAATGTGACTTGATTTAATTTTCTCATCACCGAAGGACATATCCAATCCGGGAGTGACTGTCGTAGCCAAAGCGTAGCGAAGGGAATCGACTCCGTACTTGTCGATGACCGCAATTGGGTCAATTCCATTTCCGAGAGACTTTGACATCTTTCTTCCCTTGTCATCGCGAACTAAACCGTGAATAAAGACGTTCTTGAAAGGCATCTTTTTGGAAAAGTGAACGGAATCAAATGCCATGCGAGCAACCCAGAAGAAAATGATATCGTATCCTGTTACCATCAAATCCAAAGGATAGTACTTTTTGAAGGTTACCGAATCTTCATTTGGCCAACCACAGAGTACTAACGGTGAAAGTCCTGATGAGAACCAAGTGTCGAGAACATCGGGATCCTGCTCCCATTCGGACTCGTCTAAATCTTTCTCAGAACAAACGACTTCACCTGTTTTCTTGTTGGTAAAAATAGGAATGCGATGTCCCCACCAAAGCTGGCGAGAAATGCACCAATCTTCAGCGTTTTCCAACCACTGAATGAATATCTTTTCGAACCTTTCAGGGAAAAAGTGAATCTTGGTATTTTCGTTCTTTTGCAACTTTAAGACTGCCTCAGCCATCGGTTTGATCGAGACAAACCACTGCTTGGATAGGGTTGGTTCAACAATGGTATTCGAACGCGAGGAATGTCCAACCGAGTGGATGATGTCTTCAATTTTGACAACATTGCCTTCGGAGGCGATTTTTTCTACTAGTTTTTCGCGACATTCGTAGCGGTCCATGCCTTCAAATTCACCAGCTAGGGCATTCATCTTTCCCTGCTTTGTCATGCAAACTGGCATATCCAAATTATGACGTTTAGCAATGTTGAAATCGTTAGGGTCGTGAGCAGGTGTACATTTCATCAAACCTGTCCCAAACTCGATATCGACATAATAATCGGCGATGAGTGGTAGCTTTTCACCGTTGGCTGGATTGATGACATATTTGCCTTCAAGGCCAGCGTATCTCTTGTCCTTGGGATTAAAAACAACACAGACATCCGCAAACATAGTTTCCGGTCTAGTTGTAGCAATCGTGAACGACTTGCTGGGGTCATCGGATAGAACATATTTGAAGTAGTAGAATTTTCCAGGGATATCCTTGTGTTCGACTTCGATGTTTGAAAGTGCTGTTTGCAATTCGATATCCCAGTTGATGATTCTCTCACCCTGGTAAATCAGACCTTCGTCGTAAAGCGATTTAAACACTTTGCGCACTGCTCTAGTTGTATTTTCATCCATCGTGAAAGCTTCGCGATCGTAATCCATGCCGATTCCCAACGCTTTCCACTGGCGATGAATGGTTTCTTGCGATTTGTTTTTATAATCCCATACTTTTTCAATAAACTTTTGACGTCCGAGGTCATATCGAGATATGTTGTCCTGTTTGAGAATTCGCTCGACTTTGGCCTGAGTAGCTATTCCCGCATGGTCAGTTCCCGGAACGAAGGAAACATCGTAGCCGTGCAACTTTTTATATCTAGCGAGAATATCGGGTATCACCGAATCCAAAGCGTGCCCAATGTGAAGAACGCCGGTGACATTAGGAGGAGGAATGATCATTGAAAATGTCGGTCTTACATCCGCCGTATCGCAGCTAGCTGCAAAGCGCTTTTCCTCTTTCCACTTGTCAAACTTTCCTTCTTCGATCTTAGCGTGATCGTAATTTTTATCCATCATAATTTTACCTCCAATAAAAAAACTCACTCCTTCTGAGGACGTGAGAACGCGGTACCACCTCAGTTCACGCACTTCAAGCGCGTGCACTCGTAATAAATTTTAAAGCGACAATCGAGACGACCACTTGAATCCACTACTTTCCCATTTCCACCTACTAGGGTTCTCTCTCAAGCTTTGAAATCCAAGACCTTCTCAATAAGTAAATATTAGCAAAATTGCATTTTTATTACAAGCGAAAGATGGTCCTTTTGCAAATTAAAAAAAAACGAAAGAGCCAACTGTCTAAAGTTCGTTCTTTCGCTTTTAGTTATCATTTAGAATTTAAGGCTGTTGAGATGTTGCGACGCAAATCGTCAAGTCCTGTCTTCTTAGTTGAAGATGTCATGATGACCTCAAAGTTTTCCAAGTGCTTCTGAATCTCGTTTTGCGCCTTGGCCTTCATCGATTGATTTAGTTTGTCAGCCTTGGTGAAGACAATGGTGAAAGCAATACCAAACTGATTCAAAATTTCCATGGTAGCAAAGTCGTCTTCCGTGATCGTCCGCCTGACATCGAGAAGCAAATAGGCTCTCTTCAAGCACTTTCCACTCGAGCGAAAATAGTCCAACATCAAGGTTTCAAAGTCGTAACTTCGGTCCTTGAAATATCCGTATCCAGGTGCATCAACCAAGTAGAATCGACCATCGGTTAGGAAGTAGTTCAACATTTTAGTATGACCTGGAGTCTTGGAAACGTAAACGAGTTTGCGATTGTTACAAATCGCATTGATCAAAGATGACTTTCCAACATTGGATTTGCCGAGAAAGCAAACCTGAGGTTTATCGAGAAGAAAATCTTTCTTCCTCGGAGCTGACTTAACAAACTCCGACTTCGAGAGATTTATCATCCTTTAACTCCGTTGATACATTGACTTTCGACGGTTTTTGGAAAGGGTTCTTAACCAGCGCATACTTGCAGGCTTCTTTGGCATTCTTGACTTCAACAATCTTCAATCCGTCCTTGACTTCTTTCGGAAGTTCAAGAACATCGTTGTGATTTTCTGCCGGAACGAGAATGACTTCAAGTCCTTCGCGCAAAGCGGCGAGTGATTTTTCCCTAAGTCCACCGATAGGCATGGAATTACCGCGCAAATCAGTTTCACCGGTCATACCAACGCTGTTCTTAATCGGAATGCCTGTCGCTGCGGACATAATTCCAATGGTTAATGCAATACCAGCTGAAGGCCCATCCTTAGGAACTGCCCCTTCCGGTGCATGGATGTGGAAGTCGTGCTTGCGCCAAAATTCGTCGTCGATTTTCAATTCCTTGGAAATTGACTTGACGTAAGAGAAAGCCGCTCGACATGATTCTTCCATGACCTTTCCGAGATTACCAGTCAACAATAGTTGACCTGTTCCGCCGTAGTAATTAACTTCGATCGGAAGAATTTCACCGCCGAAGTCCGTATAGGCTAAGCCGTTGACAATACCAATTTGCGGTCCTTTGCTGTTCTTTGTATGTTTGAAAGTGGGATTACCCAAATACTTTTCAACCAATTTATTGTCGACTTTGATCTTCGCTTTATCCGGAGTGATATTTTCAGTCAAGAAGGAAACGGCGAATTTTCTCATAACAGCGCCAATCTTTCGACGCAAGTCACGAACACCAGCTTCTCTGGTGTAGTTTTCAATCATAAAGTATATAGCTTTCTCATCGAAAGTGATATTTTCAGGTTTCAACCCGTTTGCTTCGAGTTCGGCCGGAACCAAGTGTTCGACAGCAATGTGGAATTTTTCCACGGTCGTATAAGTGCTGAGTTGGATCATTTCCAAGCGGTCAATCAAAGGCTGAGGAATGTCACGCACGTTGTTAGCAGTGCAAATGAAGAGAACGTTTGAAAGGTCGAAGGTCTCTTCCAAGTAGTTATCCTGGAAATGAGTGTTTTGCTCAGGGTCGAGAACTTCAAGCAAAGCCGCTGCAGGATCACCGTGATAACCGCCGCTCTTCACCTTGTCAATTTCATCAAGCAATATTACCGGGTTATTCACACCAACTCTGGCGATGTTGCTGACAATCTTACCTGGCATCGCACCGACGTAAGTCTTGCGGTGACCGCGAATTTCAGATTCGTCCGAAATACCTCCAAGAGAAATCTTGCAGAACTTTCTTCCTAGAGCCTTAGCGATGGAAATCGCAAGGGAAGTCTTACCGGTCCCAGGGGGGCCATATAAACAAAGAATGGGAGCTTTCAGCGATTTAGTCAAAGACTTAACCGCGAGATATTCCAAGATTCTATCTTTCTGCTTTTGTAAGCCATAGTGATCTTTGTCTAAAACCTCTTTGACTTCTGTCATGTTTTCATTATCGACAGTTGACTTATTCCATGGCATCTTAATTAATAAATCCAAGTAGGTTTTAATGACAGCTGCTTCTTGGCTTCCACCAGGCATAACAGCCAAACGGCTCTTTTCTTCCTTTACTTTTTGCTTGACGTTATCGGGATACTTACCCTCTTTGTCGTTGATGACAGCATCGTATCTCTCTTCGTCGGTAGGTCCATCGAAGGGTTTCAACTCATCCTTGATAGCTTTCATCTTCGCGCGAAGGATAAATTCCTTTTGGTTTTTTTCTATTGCTTGTTCAACCTTTTTGTTAATTTCCGCTTCAATTGAAGGGTCACCGTCTAACTCATCGGTCAGAGCGAGAATTCTCTGCAAGCGGGCTTGTGGATCGGTCTCGCGCAAAAAGTATATCTTTTCGCGAAGGGAAACATTCAAAAAGTTAGCCAAGTAGTAACTTGGTTCATGTTCGAAGAGAACATCCTTACTGGGAAATTCCGGGAACCCCTTCACTTTGTTAGCAATCGCATCATATTTTCTCTTGATGTCGTCGATAAAAGGCATCAACAAAAACTTGTCAGTTTGCAAATCTTCAATCAATTTTCCCGAACCGAGAACAATGTTTGAATTGTCCATTAGCTTAGCAGAATTGATAAAAGCAGCGCTCGTCGCTTCAAACTTCACGACATAGCTGGCTTTGTTCTTCGTAATAGAAATGATCTTACAAATTGTCGAAATAGGCTCGATTGAGCTAAGAGCAGTTTGTATATCTTCTGTTGCGAACGCAAAATTCTTTTTGGTCGATATAAAAATGAAATATTCATTCTTATTTAAATAATCAAATACTTCCTTACCATAAGCATCAAACACCTTAATGGTGTAGGACAAAGATGGTAGTGGTACATCCTTAGAGTCAGGATACACTGGTAATACGAAATTCTTATCCATATTCTTTCCTCCTTGTTGTAGTGATTGTGTCTGAATCACACGATGTCAGTCACATGAGAGGCTTAGATAATCCTTATACTATAATAATAGCACATAGCGAGAAATATCAATATTATTGCGTTAAAAACTTTAAAAGGTTTCAGGAAACCCGAAACCTTTGTAAGTTAATGAATACAATCTAGTCTAGTTGTTTTTGAAAAGGTAATCGTTAACTTTTTCAATAAGAATAGATTCTTTGATGTTGTCCATGTACTGGTCAACGTTGAAATTCTTATTGGCTTCCGATTGTTTTTTCGCCGCAGCCATGAGCTCGTCGTATTTTTCTTTTCCGCCAAAGCGCTTGACCAAGTCTGCCTCATCGACTTTCAACTTTGCCGCTTTAGCAACACCTTTGATTACGGCATATTGAGTCGCTTGTTGCTTTGCTTGTTTCTCGCAGTTTTCCTTGAACTGTTCAGCAGTAACACCGGTTATCTTGAGATACTCTTCCAAGTTCAAACCGTATTGTTTGAATTGAGCGAGTTGTTCTTCCTGAACTTTGTTCGCTGCCAATTCTAAGTATTCCTTAGCGATTACCGGTTTGGAATCTTTTTCGATAAGCGAGAAGATCTTGTTGATCTTTGCGTTCTTAGCATTGGTCTTAGCTTGTTCTTTCAACTTCGCTTTAACAGCTTCTTGAAGTTCAGCAAATGTCTCAACTTTGTAATCTTGAAGCTCTTTTGCAAATTCGTCGTTAGGCTCAGGTTTGACGATCTTTTTAACTGTCTTACATGTGACAGCAAACTTGGCATCCTTGTTTGCCAATGAAGCTAAGTAATTCTCAGGGAAAGTGATTTCAATCGTTCTCTTTTCCCCTTCCTTGATTCCGATCAACTTTTCTTCAAAGCCGGGAACAAAGGAGTTGGAGCCGATTGTTAAATCGTAATCTTTAGCCGATCCGCCATCGAATTCTTTTCCGTCGATATAACCGACAAAATCGATGATGACGTGGTCGTTCTTCTCAGCACCTTCCTTTGAAGGAACAAGTTCAGCATTATCAACTAACAATTTATCAATAGCAGCATCGACATCCTTCTTTAAAACTCTCTTGGTTTCTAATTGGACGTTGTATCCAGTTGTCTTTTTAACATCGCAGTAAGGAAGAAATACAAATGTGTAAAGCAAGTTGTATTCTTTCTTCTTTTTATCAAAATCGACACTGAGGCTAGGTCTGATGGAAGCGACCGCTTCAACATTTTCGTAGCCATCGAGAAGATTGTTGAAATCCTTGTCGATTAATTTTTTTATAAGTCCGTTGTAGATGTCTTCGTTCTTGACTTGACGCACGGCCATTTCTCTAGGGGCTTTACCCTTTCTAAAACCTCTAACAGTGACATTCTTGATAAGATTGTCAATCACCTTGTCGATAATGGGTGAATATTCTTCTTGTTTGTAGGTGCAAGATACATTCAATGTGCCATTTTCGTTGTTATGAAATACTTTTTCCATATAAATCCTCCAAATAGATTACTTAATCCATACCTGTTAATAATAGCAACTATATAGTTGTTTTTCAATAATTTTAATTATTTAATCTTACTTAAGTGCCAAATATCGCGGTTGTATTCTTCAATTGTTCTATCCGATGAAAAATATCCGGAATTTGCGACGTTAATCAAGCATTTCTTTGCCCATGCCTTGCGATCTAAATACAGCTTTTCTATCTTCGCGCGGGCTTGATTGTATGAATCGAAATCCTTGAGGATAAAGTATTCGTCATTTCTGTTCATGATTTCATCAAATATGAGTTGGAAGCGACTCTTGTCGCTGTCGAAACTTCCATCGATTAAAGAGTCCATAATTTCTTTGATATCGCGATTGTTGTTGTAGTAATCCCAAGGGGAATACTTTCCGCTGTAACGCAGGTCGCTCGCTTCCTTCTCGGTCATACCGAAGATAACGCAATTTTCTTTTCCTACTAATTCAGAAATTTCAACATTTGCTCCATCGAGAGTTCCAAGAGTTATTGCTCCGTTCATCATAAACTTCATATTTGATGTTCCAGAGGCTTCCTTACCAGCGGTTGAAATCTGTTCGGAAATATCGGTAGCAGGAATGATAACTTGCGCTTTAGATACATCGTAGTTTTCTATGAAGACAACCTTCATAAACTTGTTAATTTGCTCGTCGCTGTTAACAACTTTGGCAACAGCAAAAATCAACTCGATGATCTTTTTTGCATATACGTAACTCGGAGCCGCTTTCGCACCAAAGATGAATGTGTGCGGATAAATTCTAAAGTTTGGATCCGCCTTCATTTTTTTGTAGAGGTGAATTATTTGGAAAATATTCATAAGCTGTCTCTTGTAAGCGTGAAGTCTCTTGATCTGCACGTCGAAAATCGATTCAGGATCGATGTCGATTCCAGTATTTTCCTTTGCGAGCTTTACCAAAGCATCCTTGTTGTTTCGCTTGATTCTATTGAAGTTTTCAAGAACTTCATTGTCGTCTTTGTACTTGAGAAGATCCTTGAGTCCTTTTTGAGGATCAGCAATCCAATCCGATCCAATCAACTTTGTCACATAACCCGAAAGCTCAGGATTGCTAACTAAGAACCAGCGGCGGTGAGTTATACCGTTAGTCTTGTTGTTGAATTTTTCCGGATACATCTTGTAGAGATCTTTAAATGTTTCAGCTTTGAGAATCTCCGTGTGCAATCCCGCAACACCGTTGACGGAAAATGCGACGTTGATTGCCAACTGGCACATTCTAACCATACCATCTTTGATAATGATGCAGTTGTCGATTTGCGATTCAGGAACGTTGTCAGCGCGCATCTTTAAGAGTAAGCGTCTATTGATTTCCTCAATTATCATATAAACTCTCGGGAAGAGGTCAGCGATATAGTTGCAAGGCCACTTCTCCAAGGCTTCAGGCATGACGGTGTGGTTGGTAAAGGCAAAGCACTTTGTGCAGATGTCGTATGCATCTTCCCAAGTGTATCCGTGTTCATCCATGAGCAATCTCATCAATTCGGGAATCGCTAAAATTGGATGAGTATCGTTGAGGTGGAACACCAGGTGCTCAGGTAAATTTTTAAACGTGTGATAAGTGCGATAGTGACTTCTCAAGGCTGACTGCAATCCAGCTGAGACCAAGAAGTACTGCTGGCGCAAGCGAAGCAGCTTTCCCTGCTCGGTCGTATCATCGGGATAGAGCCCGTGAGTGATATTTCTTACAAATGAAATATATTCTTCAAAAGTCATATTTTCGGGAATAGAATCGATACTCGGTTCCGCAGTCCACAATCTGAGGGTGTTACAAACCTTATTTTTGTAACCGACGAGACCGACATCACAAGGAATAGCGATGACATTTAAAGAATTCACCGTTCTTCTTCTAATATTTCCTTCATCATCGACATAAGTTTCACCGTTTCCGTAGTATTTGACAACGACCGCATGCTTGGGCTTTCTTATCTCCCAAACATTGCCGTTTAAAAGCCACTGATCAGGTAATTCTTCCTGCTTGCCATTTTTAATCTTTTGTCTAAAGAATCCGTAGTCGTAACGGATGCAGTTGCCGTGACCAGCATAACCCAAGGAAGCAATAGAATCCATAAAGCAGGCAGCAAGGCGTCCGAGGCCACCGTTACCCAAGCCAGCATCGCACTCCTGGCTTTCGATTTCTTTAATGTCAATTCCCATATCAGCCAGTCCTTCTTTTGCGATATCGTAAACGCCAAGATTGACCATATTCGGGACCAACAATCTACCGATTAAAAATTCCATCGAAAAGTACAGGACTTGTTTATTTCCATTTTTAGCAACGCTGTCCTTTGTCGTCTTCGAATTGGTTGTCGCGAGATCGCGAACCATCGTACCTAAGATATCGTAAGCTTCACTCGGATGTATGTCCTTTGGATCGCGACCGTATTTAGCAATGGCGCGCGTTTTAAAATCCGCCATGAATTCTTCTTTTGAATCAAATAACATAAATATTCCTCCTAGTTGTCATTATATTTTTTCAATAAAATCATATTAAAAATAATTACTATATCCACTTTTTAGCGGTACACACATTCTCTTAATCGCAAATTCCTATTTTATTTCCTCTCTTTATCTATTTTTTTAATTTCAAGTAAATTGCTCCGAAAGAAGCAATCTTCAAGACGATCGAATACGGTTGATTGTGCATACTCACCTTCTTGGATTTCAATGGCAATCCGTTGTACTGATCGTTTCCCGAATAAACCGCCTTGTCCGAATTAAAGACCTCTTCGTACTCACCTGGATACGGAACGCCAATCTGGTAGTTGTTGTAGAAGTTTCCCGTCATATTGAAGATAAAAATCATCGTTTCACCTTCGACTTCACGCTTGAAAGCAAAGATTGATTGAGCGGCGTTATCAACCATGATCCAGCGGAAATTCTCCGGATTGTACTCCTGAACATACATTGCTCTATTTCCGCGATAAATGAGGTTGAGATCTCTCATCATGCGCGAGACGGAATCGTGTTTCGGATACTTTTTCAAGTTCCAGCTGAGTGACCGCTTTTCGCTCCACTCGTCAAAAGTGGCGAGTTCGTTTCCCATGAAATTCAACTTCTTCCCAGGATGAGCAAATTGATAGGCGTACAAGTTGCGCGCGAGAGCGAATTTAGTATCGTAGTCTCCCCACATCTTGTTGAGTATTGTCCCTTTCATGTGAACCACCTCGTCGTGACTCAGGGGAAGAATGAAATTTTCCGAGTAAAAATAGGCCATGGAGAAACTCAATAGGTTATTGTGATACGGCTTGTAAATAGGATCCTTTTCATAGTACTTCAGCGTATCGTTCATCCATCCTAAATCCCATTTGTAATCAAATCCGAGTCCATTTCCCTCCAAACCTTTGGTTACATTTCCGAAGGCTGAAGAATCCTCAGCCATAACCATCACGTCATTGAATTCATTGTGAATCGAATATGTAGCGCGCTTGATGAAATCCACACCGCCTTGATTGACGCCACAGTCAGAATTTCCATCCCAATAAATGATGTTGCTCACAGCATCAAAGCGCAGTCCATCAAAGTGAAAGTACTTTAAGAAATACATCATCGACGAAATGAGAAATGAGCGAACGGGATCTTTACCGAGGTCGAAATTTTTCGTTCCCCACTGCGAGAACTCGTGTTCCCCGGTGTATTCGTATACACACGAACCATCGAACCGGGCCAAGCCAAATTCATCAGTAGCAAAATGGACAGGAACAAAGTCCAAAATAACCCCAATATCAGCTTGATGCAATCGATCGACAAAAGACATTAGCTGCTTTGGATTGCCATACCGGGAGTCGACGGAAAAATATCCAGTGACTTGATATCCCCAAGACCCATCGAAAGGATGTTGAGTTATCGGCATAATCTCGATGTGAGTATATCCGTTTTCCTTGATGTAATCGATCAATCTATCCGCTATTTCCTCAAATGAATAACAAGTTCCATCCTCCTTGGTGCCCATCCAACTTCCAAGGTGCATTTCATATATGGAGACTGGCTTGTCAAAATTTCTATCTCGCTTGGACATATATTCCTGATCGTGAAAAATAAATCCGCGGTAATCAAAGGTTCTTGAGGCTGAAGCGGGTCGGAGTTCCGAGAAAAAAGCAAAAGGATCCGCCTTGTTTCTCCACTCCCCATCGCAACCGAGAATGTGATACTTGTACGACTGGTACATTGAAGCCCCTTTGACAAAAAGGCGATATAATCCGCGGTCGTCAATCTTTTCCATCAATGAGTCATATACCGACCATGAATTGAAATCTCCAATGACATTTATTTTCTTTGCCAGAGGAGCGTAAACGACAAATTCCATGCCGCTTTCACCCTTTTTATTCTTTTTAAAGTGCGCTCCAAAGTGTTCATAAGCATCAACACTGTTACCGTTGAGATAATTGTCAAACCATTCAATACTCATAAATGTTCCTTTCAGATCTAAAATTTATGTAAAGCTCAAAGTGAAATAATACGCGCTTCTCAATAAAAATGGAATAGAATATCGAGCGTTCTTCCACACTTCCTAATTATACATTTATTAATCGTGAGATACAAAAACAAACCGCGATTGACAAATAAAGTTATATCTTCTTTAACATTGTAATAATTCACCCGCTTTCTTGCTGATTTTAACTCGATTTCAAGGGTGAATTTTATCTAATTTGAGCCGGAAATACAGTTGTCGATAGAAAGCGAGTTAGCGAGTTAATAAGATTGCTTCAATCTATTTTGAGATGTACATATATATAATAATGATGTAAATTTTGACGATTTGTTGAAAAAGAAAAATCAAATGCTTAAACTAAATAAGGAATGGAGATAAAGAATATGTATAAAATTATGAGTGTAAACGCTGGATCGTCCAGCATGAAATTTAAATTATACGAAATGCCTGAAGAAAAGGTTTTAACAGCAGGCATTTGCGAACGAATTGGACACGAAGATGCCTTTTTTACAATCTCGGACAAAAGCAGGAAAAAAATAAAGAAAGTTTTGAGCATCAAGGACCACGCTGTTGCGGTAAAATTGATCATGGACGCCTTGATTTCATACGGCATTGTCAAATCGCTCAATGAAATTAAAGGTATCGGACATCGAATAGTTCAAGGAGGACCTTACTTCAGCGATTCTGCTATTTTTACAAAAGAGACCGAGGAGAAAATAGAATCTTTAATTCCTCTTGCCCCCTTGCACAACGGCCCGCATTTGATTGGATATAGAGCGTTTAAAAAAGCCTTGCCTGAAGTTGGTCAAGTCGCCGTCTTCGACACCGCTTTCCATCAGACGATGGCTCCGGAAGATTACTTATTCCCAATCAACCCGGAATACTACACAAAATATAAATGTAGAAGATATGGAGCCCACGGAACATCTCACAAGTTTTTATCTGAAGTTGCTATTAAAAAATACCTTCACGACAAAAAAGATTCGAGAATAATTACCTGTCACATCGGATCGGGCGCTTCCCTCTCAGCAATCAAAGATGGAAAAGTAGTCTTGACTTCCATGGGACTCACGCCTCTTGGTGGAATCATGATGGGAACACGCACGGGAGACATGGATCCTTCAGTCTTCAATTACTTGGTCTCCTCAACTGGAAAGTCAGCTGAACAAATTTTCCAAGAATTCAATAAAGAATCTGGATTACTCGGAGTTTCTCAAGTTTCCAACGACACTAGAGATATCGAGGATGCCGCTCAAAAAGGCAACAAACAAGCTAAGCTTGCTATCAAGATGTGGTCGTTAAAACTCGCGCAATTTCTCGCTTCCTACGCCTGTCGCTTAGGCCGAGTTGACCTCATTGTTTGGTCAGGTGGAATCGGAGAAAACGCTTCCTACTATCG
>Ga0172378_10003206_pt1 | contig 15403 bp, 14 predicted proteins | sample GrowelOW332metaG_FD_119755 | JGI IMG/M metagenome (GOLD analysis project Ga0172378, IMG submission 119755) | Groundwater microbial communities from an aquifer near a municipal landfill in Southern Ontario, Canada - Pumphouse #3_1 metaG | ecosystem: Environmental > Aquatic > Deep subsurface >... | reverse complement strand
TATTCCACTGATTTGCTCAATATCTGTATCCAGGACAGTCGGAAACGGGGAAAGCGTGGTCTGTGCGTGATTTCTTCGAAACGGAAGCGGGCGTTTTTGTCTGATCCGAAGTACCTGGAACATGTCGGTTTTCGGATCGCTGATACCGCAGCGCCCGATTTCGTGCTGTACTATCTGACGTTCGAACCGGATTCCTTGGATTCTCAAGACTCGAATGTGCCTCGGTTCCTGCCGCATGCGAAGCATCCCCATATGGATACGAGTGGCTATGTAATGCTGTACACATCGCAGTGCCCGTTTACTGCGAAATATGTTCCGCTTCTGCAACGTGTAGCCGCCGAGCAAGGAGTTTTGTGTACTGCCATCCATCTGCAAAGCAGGCAGGAGGCCCGGTGCGCTCCGGTGGCGGTAACTACCTTCGCGTTGTTCTACAACGGTACGTATGTGACCAACGAGATACTGTCCGAGAAAAAGTTCGCGGCGATGATAGAGCGGAATGGAACCTGAACAGCAAATGTCGTACAAGATTTTCAGAATGGTTGTTGTGGTTCGAGGAAAATGGTGCAAGAATATGAAAAAATCGACAGAAAGGGGATGAACTATGGAACTGTTAAAGCTAGTCGGTGTGCTCATAGTCGTTGTCGGCTTTGCACTGAAGAAAGACACCATAGCGACGGTTGTCGTTGCAGGTGTCGTGACGGGGTTGGTAGCAGGAATGTCGTTTATGGATATTCTGACTACGCTGGGGAAATCATTCATCACCCAACGGACGGCGACGTTGTTCGTATTGACGCTTCCCGTTATTGGAATCAGTGAACGGTATGGTCTTAAGGATAAGGCTGTTGATTTCATCAGCGGAATCAAAAATGCCACCACGGGGCGGATACTTGCCCTCTATCAGACTATTCGAGCCTTGGCCGCCGCATTTTCTTTGAGGCTTGGCGGACATCCGCAATTCGTCAGACCGTTAATCAATCCGATGGCGCAGGCCGCCGCCGAAGCCAAGTTCGGAGCCGTAGATGAAAAGACCGAGGATGAGATCAAGGGCTATAGCGCGGCATCGGAGAACTTCGGCAATTTCTTTGCCCAGAACTGCTTCATGGGAGCTTCGGGAACGTTGCTGATCGTCACGACATTGGTGGAGCAGGGGTATCAAGTGGATGCCTTGCAAATTGCCATGATGTCGATTCCCATAGCGGTCGTTTCCGTTCTGGTCGGTTGGGTGCATGCCATGATGCTGGACCGGAAGCTGAAAGCGAGATTCGCAGAAAGCGGGAAGAAGGAGGCCTAGTATGACGGTAAATACATTCATTGCGGAATTCTTCTATTGTATCATCGGTGTAATCTTTATCTTGGTCGGGCTGAAAGCATTGCGAGATTCCAATCTTAAGACACGGATCACCACGGCGCTGTTCTGGTTCATCCTTGCGTTTACATTCATCGTCGGGCCTCATATTCCGTATTGGATCACAGGGCTGTGCGTTATCGCCATCGCAGTGTTGACGGCGTTCAACCGGGTTCATCAGAGCGCCAGCGATGTGCCGAGCGCAGAAGCGACAAGAACCAATGCGAACAAGATGGGTTATAAGGTTTTCATTCCGGCATTGAGCCTCGCTCTGGTTGCCGTGTTGGCTGCGACATTCCTCCCGTTCGGCGCGAACAATGCGATCGGAATTTCTGCTGCCGTCGCGCTGATCGTTGCATTCATCGTTACCAAAGCCCCTGCGAAATCCGCAGTTACCGATGGTTCCAGATTGATGGACAATGTCGGCACGGTCGGCATCCTTCCGCAGTTGCTCGCCGCATTAGGGGCGTTGTTTACCGCCGCAGGAGTTGGGACGGTTATCGCAAAAGGCGTTTCTGCGATCATTCCTGATGGGGCTCGCCTGATCGCCGTCGCTGTCTATTGTATCGGAATGGCGTTGTTTACCATTATTATGGGAAACGGGTTCGCTGCATTCAGCGTCATAACGGTGGGTATCGGAATTCCGTTTCTGATCATGCAGGGAGCGAATCCTGTGGTTGTCGGCGCTTTGGGACTCACCGCAGGATATTGCGGTACTTTGCTGACTCCGATGGCGGCGAATTTCAATATCATGCCGGCGGCTTTACTTGAGACCAAGGACAAATATGTCATCATCAAGGCGCAGGCACCGGTCGCCATCGCAATGTTGGTCATCCACATCATTCTGATGTACATCTTGGCTTTTTAGGCTGACAGGAGAACGAAGATGAAACTTTTATTGACTGCTTTTGATCCATTTGGAGGTGACAAAGTCAATCCGGCACTGGAAGCCGTGAAATTGGTCTCCGACAAAGTGGGTCGTGTCGAAGTGGTGAAACTGGAGGTTCCGACTGTATTCCATAGGTCGATCGAAACTGTCGAGGCCGCGATCAAGAAGCATGGTCCTGATGTCGTTCTCTGCGTCGGTCAGGCCGGTGGAAGGTTTGACATGACGCCCGAACGGGTAGCGATCAATGTAGACGATGCCCGGATCCCGGACAACGAGGGGAATCAGCCGGTTGATACACCGATTTTCACAGATGGAGATCCAGCGTATTTCTCTACCTTGCCGATCAAGGCGATGGTACAGGAGATTCGTAACGCAGGTATTCCATCCAGCGTCTCGAACACAGCGGGCACATTTGTGTGCAATCATCTGATGTACGGTGTGCTGTACCATCTGAAAAAATCCCATCCTGGGACGAGGGGCGGTTTTATTCATGTGCCGTTCATTCCTGCTCAAGTAATCGGACGACCAAATACGCCGTCGCTTTCTCTGGAGGACATCAAACGGGGGCTTGAAGCTGCCATACTCGCAATTGAAAAGAATTCCAGTGATATCCGAGCTGTAGGAGGAAAGGAATTCTGACATGGAGTGCATGAGAATCTGGGTGTATGGAAGTTTGATGGAAGGCTTCTTCAATTATGAGAAGGCCCTTGTAGGGAGGTTGTTTCCAGAGCAAGAAGTCGAGTAAAGGGGAGTGTGTTCCACCAGCTGGACAAAGGGTATCCAGCTCTTGTTCCTGGAGAAGGCTGGGTATACGGAGAGCTTCTTGAGCTGGCTGATTTCAACGGAACGTTGCCTGTTCTTGATGAAATCGAGGAATATTATGGTCCTGGTGACCGCAGAAACGAATATGATCGACTTCTTACGCCGGTTTTCTTGTGTGAGAGTGAAAAGTGGACGGAGGCTCATGTCTACTGGTATGGGCGTAAAGATCTGGGGACGCAGGAGAACCCTGCGGTCCCTGTTCCAAGCGGGGATTGGCGCACTTTTATGGAGATGCTCCCTCGCTAGAATGGTGAAGCCTTACGGCATGGCCGACATTTTAGAAAAATCCTGCGGGGATCATTTCAAATGATCTCCGCAGGGTGTTGTTCGAGCGACGAATATCTCCAGGATATGTTGCATCACGAATTGGGCCGCGAAAGCTCGTACAGCTTGCGCAGCCGGTCCTCGATGGCTCGATTGAGGGTGTCGACGGGGAAGTTGCCCTTCGTGTTGCGCACCCCTGCCGGTCGGTTGGTGAGGATCTGCATCCCTTCGTCGACCGTCTCGATCGGATAGAGGTGGAACGTGCGTGCCTTGATTGCGTCCAGCACGTCATAGGGAAGGATCAGACTGTTGATGTTCTGCTTGGGGATGATCACGCCCTGGTGCTTGGTCAACCCCATCTTCTTGCAGATGGTGAAGAACCCTGCGATTTTCTCGTTGATGCCGCCTACCGGCTGAATCTCACCCATCTGGTTGACCGATCCTGTCACTGCGATGTCCTGACGGACGGGGATTTCCCCGATCGCCGACAGCAATGCGAACAGTTCGGACGACGAGGCGCTGTCCCCGTCCACCTCCGCATAGGACTGCTCGAAGCAGATGCCCGCATAGATCGACAGGGGGAACGAACGTGCGTAGCGTTTGCGCAAATATCCTTCCAGAATCAGTAGCCCCTTGTCATGGATCTCTCCCGACAATCCTGCCTCGTGCTCGATGTTGACGATCCCCTCGCTCCCAGGGGCGACTGTGGCGGAAATTACCGTCGGAGTTCCGAACGACGTCGCTCCCCGGTCCATCACCGCCAGGCCGTTGACCATGCCCACCTTCGTCCCCTTGAGGGAGATGATCATCTCTCCGGACGCGATCTCGCTGTTGATTCGGCTCTCCGTGATGCCCGACGCATAGTCGCGCTCGTCCATCGCCTTGACAACCATGGTTCGGTCGATGATCATAGCCCCGCTTTGCCGGGCCCAGTAGTCCGCTTCCTGCAACAAGTCGCCGACAAACGATAGCTGGGTGGTCAGTTCGTTACGTTGCTCGGCGTACCAAGAACTATACCGCAGCAGTTCGGCCACCGCATCGTCGGAAACGGGCAGGAGATGTTCCTTGTCGGCGGTACGTCGGATGAAGCCTATCGTGCCGCGGATGTTCACATCGTCCGCAGGCATCGAGAAATCGAACTCGGCCGACACCTTGAACAGCTTCAGGAACAAGTCGTCGTGCTCGCACAGCTTGTCGTAGGTCGTATCGCTGCCGATGAGGATCACCTTCACCGAAAGCGGCGCAGGCTGGGGCCTGATGCCGGAAGCCGGCCCTTCCGCCGATCCGTTGGAGCTATTCTGGATCACCAGCGACCCTGTGTCGATGAAACGCTTGAGGGAGTCCCACAACCCTTCTTCGGCGAGCATCTCTTCGGCGTTGATCACCATGAACCCGCCTGCCGCCTCGAGCAGCGACCCTGCCCGGATCGACAGATATGGCAGATGCCGGTCGTCGTGGATGTCGGTATGCCGATCCACCGAACCGAAGAGGTTGGCGAAGGTTGGATGCGATTCGACGACCAGCGGCCGCCAGGTGGTGTCCGAGTGATCTACCAGCAGATTGACCCCGTACCGTGAGAAAATCGAGGAATTCTTGACCTGTTCTGCGTCCATCAGGGCGAACCGGTGGGCATGGTCGCGGACATCCGTCTTGACATGGCGCAGGTGCGTGGCTACGGCGACGGTATCGAACCGTTTGGCAATCGGGGTGAGCAGCCGTTCGGCGCCTTCGTCCAGAGCTTCCACATCGATCGTCTCTCCTGCCTGTTTTTCGGCAAGCATGCCGATGACCAGGCCTTGGAGCTGGAAGGTGAATTCTTTCATCGCCGAGGCGAATGCGGCTCCTTCTCCGGGGGAGAAGATCAGCACGACGGGGCTGTCCGGTTTGGTGAAGTTATGCACATATGCGATGTCGCGGATTTTAGACAGGTCGCCGCGCAACGGCCGGGCCGCCTGCTTCACCGCAGAAAGCCGGCCTGTACCATGGTCCCCGCTGACGAAGATATTGTAGCCGTCGCTGTCGATGGACATGCCCATGGACAGCGCCCGCAATGCCCGCGGCTGTCCGATGATCCCCGGATTGTCCGCTGCAGGCTCATGGTCCCGTACGACGGAGACCGGATAGGAAAAGACCGCATCCTCGGGCGCAAGCTCGCGGATGGTAAATGCTAAGTCACCCATGACGCTCAATATAGGTGGTGGAACAAACCCTGTCAACTCTTTATACTATCACGCATGAAATTGACTGAACTGGTACGATTCTTGCGTGAGCGTCTGGTCATGGAGCCGTTCGATGATCTGGATATCTCCCTCAACGGGCTACAAGTAGGTCCCGCCGAGCAGGAGGTGCGGCGCGTCGCCGTCGCTGTCGACGCCTGCATGGCTTCGTTCGAGGCTGCGGCCGCCTTGGACGCCGACCTGCTGCTGGTGCATCACGGCCTGTTCTGGGGGCGTCCGCTGGCCATCGCCGGCGCCCACTACGAGCGGATCAAGTTCTTGCTCGACCATGGCATTTCGCTATTCGCCGTCCATCTGCCGCTGGATGCGCACCCGCAGGTAGGCAACAATGCGGTGATGGCCCGCCTGCTCGGTCTGTCGCATGTCCGCCCGTTCGCGAAATGGAAGGGCCTGGATGTCGGCTGTAGCGGCGAACTGCCGGAGCCGGAGAACGCCGAGGCGTTGGCGAAGAAACTTGGATTCTCAGTCGCCGGCGGATTGAAGATTCTTCCGTTCGGCCCGAAAGATATCCGTCGGGTGGCGATCGTCAGCGGCGGAGCCGCAGACGATGTCTACGAAGCGATGGACGAAGGCATGGATGCGTTCATCACCGGGGAGTGCGAGCATCAGGTCTACCACGACTGCGAGGAGCGGGGGATCACGATGATCTGCGGTGGACATTACGATTCGGAGGTGTTCGGTGTGCAGGCAGTAGGTACGATGTTGCAAGAAGAGTTGGGTCTTGCCGTGTCCTTTGTTGCCATCCCTACTTCCCTGTAGTATAGTGTGGTCGATATGAGAACGAAAACTCCTGCCGGTGGTTCGTCCCCGGCACGCCGCTGGTTGCCGCTGATCCTGACAGCGGCGATTGTCATCACGGATCAGATCACCAAGGCGATCGTGGTTGCGAAGATTCCTCCGGGGACCATCGCGGCAAGCTATTTCGGCGATTTCCTGCAGATCTGGCATGTGCGAAACAAAGCGGTGGCGTTCAGCATGGGAGCCGGGTTGCCTGACGGGGTGCGTACCGTGATGTTCCTGCTTCTTCCGACGGTGGTAATGTTCGTGTTGCTGTGGATGTTGTTCTCCCGCGACATGGATTTCACTGCGTTGCAGCGCTGGGCGCTGGCAGGGATTCTCGGCGGCGGCATCGGCAACCTGCTCGACCGGTATCTCCGTCCCGACGGAGTGGTCGATTTCGTCAGCGTCAAGTTCTACGGTCTTTTCGGACTGGAACGATGGCCGACGTTCAATGTCGCCGATAGTTCCGTCGTAGTATGCGGGATCCTGTTGCTTGTTTCGCTGCTCGTATCGTTGAACGGGCAAGGCCATGGTGCGGAAGGCCCCGAAGTGTCCGGTGTTATGCATAAGAAAAAAGGAAAGGAATGATGCCTATGAACAAGAAAGCCAATACCGCCATTTTCATCGTTGTCGCTACGTTGTTGAATATTCTGCTGATGTTGGCGTTGTTCGTGCTGAGCTTCGCCTTGATCGCACGATTCGTCGATCCTGAAAGCCCGCTGGTGCCATTGTGGCTTGGTCTGGCGTTCATTGTCTCGATCGGAGGAAGTTTTCTCCTCTATTCGGTGGTCGTCAAGTTCATCTCGAAAAAATTCAACATGGAGGAGCATCTCGCTCCGCTTTGGACTTCGAAGAAGCAGAAAAAAAAACGGGAGGAGTAGGGCCTGATGCGTTTGCCGTCCGTTGCCCGGTTGCCGCGCTGTTCCTGGTTCCCGTTCTCTGACGAACCGGTGCTGTCCGGGTTGTGGTATGTACCGAAGCTCTGCGATCCGGTGTTTCTCTTTCCCGAAGAATCTCCCGATCAGAAGTGGCATCTCTTTGCGCACTCATGGCTGGGGATACATCATTTCGTCAGCGATTCTGGCATCGGCTGGGAACCGTTGAAGATGGTCGAGGTCCGTGGGCACTCTCCGTTCATCTTCATCGATCGGGGAACGTGGTATCTGCTGTATGAAAAGCATGACGCTCCGATTCCGATCATTGAGCGAGGCCGGCGGCGGGTTCCGAGGAAGGAACGCTTGAAGGCGAGCCGGATCGAAATGCGGTCTTCGAACGATCTGTTGGTCTGGAGCGAACCGCGCCTGCTGCTTGACAGCCGGGATGTTCCGTTCGCTTCCGAATATCTGGATGAGCCGCGGATCTCCCGTCCCCAGGTCATTTCATGGAATGGCGGGTATCGGCTTTATTTCGGGGCTTCCCATCTGTTGTTGCCTGATTCGAAACAGAAAGTGTCCCGGTACTTCGCCATGGCCGAATCCCAGACGTTGTCCGGCCCGTTCATTGTCGGAAACGAGGGAAGGCCGTTGCTGGAACCGTTGCCGGACGACCCGTTGCGAAATCTGGGTTGCGGTAGCATCAAGGTCGTACCCGGTTCCGATGGTTTGGCGGCGTTCCAATGCGGTGCCTATTGGGATCCCGTTGCGAAGCGAAGCGCGACGTCGATGCTGATGCTCCAGAGTTCGGATGGAATCGGTTGGTATCCGAGCGCCCGTCCTCCTGTCCTCGTTCCAGCTTCCGAGGGGTGGGCAAGTCGCTATATCATGAGTTGCGATGTCCGGTACAAGGAAGATGAGGATTGCTGGTATTGTTATTTTTCGGCGAATGGAAAGAAAGAGAATTTTCCCAGATATACTCGTGAATCATTGGGCTTGTTGCTCGGCAAGGATCCCGTTCTCAAGAAAGTGGGGGTGCTCCCAGGGTGATTGCAGGGTCGGGCGATTGTCCCATGCCAGTTGCCCGGCCATAGCCCGTCCGGCCAGTCCAACCCGACAACCACAGGTGCAATGACCCTGCAATGACCCTCATTCTTCTAGTTCGGCACTGATCAAGTTCTTTGCGGTCTTGTGAGCAAGCTTGCGCTCCCGCTTGTCCTGCTTGTCCAACTGCTTATGCGTCGTGAGCGTTACCTGTTCCACCGACCTGCCGCCGACAAACTGCATGATCGCGCATTCCGTCTCCGCAGCTCCAGTCGCCGCCGGATAGTTGATGAAACCATGCACGGTCTTCTTCGCCTCCAAGTATTGCACCGGAGTATCGGCGGAAGCCAGCGCATCGGCATAGAGCATAGCATCGTCATGTAAAGGATCATACTCGGCGGCGATGATCAACGTCGGAGGCAAACGGGAATGATCCTTGGACAGCAGCGGAGAAAAATTCGGATTCAGGATGTCCTTCGGCTCCCGCTGATAATTCTGAATGAAGAACTTCATGTCATTCGCCGAAAGTGTGGGACAATCCTTATATTGGGCATAGCTATCGGTCCGCATCCGTCCATCGGTAACCGGATATATCAGTATCTGCCCAGCGATGGCCGGACCCTTTCGATCCCGAGCGAGACGACTGACGACTGCGGCAAGATTTCCGCCGGCGCTGTCGCCGATCAGAAATATCCGGTCGGGATCCGTCTTCCAATACCGGGCGCCGTTGGCCGCCCAAAGCAACGTGTCATAGCAATCCTCGACCGCCGTAGGGAATTTATACCGGGGGGCGAGACGATAATCCACCGAAAGAACCGATGCCTGGGTCAATGCGGCAAGGCGGGCGCAAAAGAAATTGTATAGATCCATATTCCCCCAGACCCAGCCCCCGCCATGGAAGAAAATAATCAGAGGGCTGAGCCCCGTGAGGGACTTGCTCCCGCGCTTTTCAAAGAAATATCCGGTGACGACCCCATCTGTGACCGGGATGATGAACGTTTTCGAGTCGATGTTCTTCGCCGGTTTGCTGAGAAGTTTCCGTGTCACCCAATTATTCGGGATCGATATATTGTTGATCTCGTCGATGCGCTCTTCGGTCAGATCCGCCATGTTGTTGTTTGTCAGGCGTTTTGATAGCTCGATGATGCGCTTCAACTTGCGGGAAATATCATATGTTGCCATTATATGGGTATCCTATAATGGTTTGCGATGGCTTGCAAGTACGTCGAGTGTCTTCTTGCGAGTATTTTAGCACAGTGATAGGCAATCATGCCGACTATCGGACAACATATCTGAAAAAAAGACATGCGATCGGTACAAGTTGTGAGAAAATAGCAATAGGGGAATCCAGATCCGACGGAGTGTGCAACCGGCTACCGCGGGGTGTTCGACATCGGCCCAGCGGCGAGAATCTTGTCGAATTTCGAAAAGAACAGGACCGCTGTCGTACCCGCCGCCAGAATATCGGCGATCGGTTCGGCAAGGAAGACTCCGGTCATCCCCAGTTTCGTCCGGGAAAGAATCAATACCAAAGGAATCAGCAGCACGATTTTCCTCAGCAAGGCGAGGAACAACGATATCTTCGCCTGTCCCAGTGCGATGAAGCTTTGCTGGCATGCGAACTGGACGCCCATCATGAACATGCCCGCAAGGAATATGCGCATGGCCCTGACCGTCGGTTCGATCAAAACAGGATCCTTGCTGAACAAGGAGATGAAGACCCGAGGGAACAACAGCGCCGATACACACATGACGCTTGAGAATGAGAAACAACTGATGAGCAATAACTTGAACGCCTGCTTTACCCGCGCTGAATTTCCTGCTCCGAAATTGTAGGAGATGATCGGTTGCCCGCCCTGTCCCAGGCCTTGCAAGGGCATGACGATGAACAACATGACGCTGTTGACGATCGTCATGGAACCGACCGCCAGATCCCCGCCCGTCCGTTGAAGCGTGGCATTGAGGATGACCCCCACCAGACTTTCAGTCGACTGCATCACGAACGGGGAGATCCCAAGCGCCAGAACCGGGAGCATGACCTTGCGCGACGGCCGTAACTTCGACAATCTCAGTTTCAGCCGAGTCCTGCTCCCCCGCAAGAACGAGACGACCCATGCCGCCGCCACCGTCTGGGAGATGACGGTAGCCAGCGCGGCCCCTTTCACCCCCATGCCGAACGTGAAGATGAACAGCGGGTCAAGGCCGATGTTCAGCGCCGCGCCGATCAAGACCGTCATCATGGAGGTCTTGGCGAAGCCTTGCGTGGATATGAAGGGATTCAAACCGAGACACAGTTGGACGAAGAACGTACCCGCTAGATAGATCGTCAGATACTCGGTCGCATAGCCGAGCGTGTCCGAACTGGCGCCGAAGGCAAGCAGCAATGGCTTTTGGAAGGTAAGGAACAGACCTGTCAGCACAACGGACAGGAGCATCAGACTTCCGGCGCTTTGCGAAAGCAACTCCTCCGCACTGTCCAGCTTCCCTTCTCCCATCTTGATCGCCGCCAGCGGAGCTCCTCCCATTCCGATGAGGGAACTGAAAGCCGAAATCAGCAGGATGAGGGGGAATGTGACGCCGACGCCGGTCAGAGCCATCGCTCCGGTTTCCGGGATGTGCCCGATGTAGATGCGGTCGACGATATTATACAACGTGTTGACGATCTGGGCGCTTATCGCGGGGAGCGCCAGGCGAAGGAGCAACTTTCCTACCGGCTCGGTCCCCATTTCTGTCTGTTTCGGATTCATATTGGACAAACTAGTTTTCCCGACGAGTTTCGTCAAGTCGTATCGTCCTCCCCTGGTGCGAGGGTACGAACGAAGCTGAAAAAGTCGCTGGCCGGATGATTTTTCCAGTTGCTTAAGAAAACTCCGCTCGGTTATACTTTCGCTATGAGTAACGAAGTGATGATTGTTTCCGGCTCTCGGTATGGATATGGCTTCATCCCCGAACAGTTCCTCCCAGAAGGAACGGATGAATATTATCTGCGGAACATCCAGGCGAAGTCCGCCGATCGGCGCTGGAGGCATCTTCGTTCAGGTGAAATCGAGCTGCTGGTCAAGAACGCAAATTCCTGCGACGACTGGGACGACATTCTTGTGCAGGATCCGTTTGATCCCACGAGGATCTCCCGCAACAGTTTCCATGGACTGGTTCGCATCGGCGCCGTGCAGGACGGACTGCTCAAGTACCATGATTTCACGGTTCCGGAGGGGATTACCGGTTGTAGGATTATTTCGACGGATATCGGCGACCATTGCGCCATCCACGATTGCGCATATATCAGCCACTATATCATCGGAGATCGAGTGATCCTCCACCGAATCGACGAGATGCAGACGACCGACCATGCCAAGTTCGGCGTTGGAGTGGTCAAGGAGGGCGAGGATCCTTCCGTCCGTGTCACGATCCATGTAATGAACGAGGCCGGCGGCAGGGCCGTGGCTCCGTTCGACGGCATGATCTGCGCCGATGCATGGCTTTGGGCGGCGTATCGGGACGATGAGCCGCTGATGCGACGGTTCCAGGAAATGACCGACCGAAGTTGCGATCTGCGCCGCGGATGGTACGGCAAGGTCGGTGATGGCTCGGTGCTCAAGAGCTGCGGGATCATCAAGGATGTCATGTTCGGGCCGGCTTCCTATGCCAAAGGTGCCCATAAGCTGAAGAACCTGACGATCCGTTCCACGGAACAGTCTCCGACGCAACTGGGGGAGGGCATCGAGCTGGTCAACGGGATCATTGGTTCCGGGTGCCATATCTTCTATGGCTGCAAAGCCGTCAGATTCATCATGGGAGACAATTCGAACCTCAAGTACGGCGCCAGGTTGCTCAACTCGATCCTTGGCGACAACTCGACCGTCTCCTGCTGCGAGGTCCTGAACAATCTGGTTTTTCCCGGACACGAACAGCATCACAACAATTCGTTCCTCATCGCTTCGCTGGTCATGGGGCAATCCAACATGGCGGCGGGCGCGACAGTGGGGTCGAACCACAACAGCCGTGGCAACGACGGCGAGATCGTCGCCGGTCGCGGGTTCTGGCCGGCCCTGTCCAGCACATTGAAGCATGACAGCAAGTTCGCCAGTTTCACGCTTCTGGTCAAGGGCAACTATCCTGCGGAACTGAACATCCCCCTGCCGTTCTGTCTGCTGTCGGACAACACTTGCGACCACCGCCGCGAACTGATGCCGGCCTATTGGTGGATGTACAATATGTATGCGCTGGAGCGCAACAGTTGGAAGTATACGGCTCGCGATCGTCGGAAGCGGATCGTACAGCATGTGGAGACCGACTATCTTGCGCCGGATACCGCACAGGAAATGCTCCAAGCGCTGGACCTGCTCCAACGATGGACGGCCCAGGCCTGGTGTAGGATCCATGGCGTCGACCCTGATGCAATGGAACCGAGCGAACTCTCCCGGAAAGGATTCGAATTGCTTTCCGAACATCCCGACGAGGTTTCCACGATGGAGGTTGTCGGCGAGAATCTGGAAAACACCATATATCCGGTCAAGATACTAAAGCCCGCGGAAGGGTGGCGATCCTATCGCGACATGCTGCTCTACTATGGGGTGAAGAGCGTGGGCCGATGGTGTGTGGATTCCGGCATGACCCTCAGTCAATTCCAGCGAGAACACGCCACGACGAAGCCGTCAAGCCCATGGCTCAATCTCGGCGGGCAGCTGGTTCTCGAACGCAAGGTGCAGCAACTTCGTCAGGATATCCGTTCCGGACGAATCTCCACTTGGCGGGAGGTTCACGATCAGTACGAGCTGTGGTGGAAGGAATATCCATGCGACCGCGCTTGCGATGGTCTGCAAGTGCTTCGGAGCTTGCTCGTTGTCGATTCCATCGACCCGCCGACATGGGCTTCCCTTACGCAGGAGGTTCGCCGGATCCGAGCCTATGTCGAGGATCAGGTCCTCAGAACGAAGCAGAAGGACTACGACAACGCATTCCGGGAGATCACCTACCGTAGCCTGGCCGAACGCAACGCCGTTCTCGGGCGTGTAGAGGACAATCCGTTTATCGCAGAGGCAAAACGCCAGAGCGAGGATCTGTTCGCCGTTCTGGATGCCGTCCAGCTCGGTTAGTCTCACCCGCCCAGCCTTGGTCGTACCATGGCATTCTCTCAGCGACAAGCCCTTCGACAAAAGCGCCGGCGCCATCTGCCGAGGGGCTTTTTGTTGACTCAGTCCCAAGAGCCGAGGTGTCTGTCTGATGGATTCTCTGCTTTGGACGCGCTTTCCGCCCTGCAAACGGCACCATACCCGGTGCCTGAATTTTTTGCTCTGGTTTTTTGCGTTGCTTTCCGGAAAGCTATAAAAAAGACCGCCGGATACCCATGCTCGGTCCGACGGCCTCCACAACTTGCTCTGGCCACGCTCGAAAGCAGAAAACTGAAACTCTTCTGCATTCGCTCCTGCCCATCCTAGGCGAGGACGCGCATTCTGTCAGCTGCAGGAATCGTTTCTTTCGGACCAGCGTCGGCCAGCTTCTCGCCGAACGTCATCTCGGCGATCAACCTCCACGTCTTGGGAAGATTGAAGACCCCCGCCACTTTTTCATCGATCAACGGATTATAGTGCTGCAAGTTCGCTCCGAGGCCGAGATCTTCGAGCGCCGTCCACAATGCGAACTGGAGCATGCCGTTCGCCTGATCGGCCCATGGCTTGAAGTTAGCCGCGAAAGAAGGGAAATTCGCCGCGAACCCATCGGTGACGGACGTATCGTCAAAGAACATGATCGTTCCGTATGCAGCCTTGAAGCCATTGATCTTCTCTTCGGTCGGACCGAACTTGCCCGCCGGAACGATCTGCCGGAGCGTATCCATCACGATATCCCACAACTGGTCATGCTCTTTGCCGAACAGGACGACCAGACGGGCGCTCTGGCTATTGAACGCCGACGGAACGGCAGTGAACACCTCTTCGATCTTCTTGACGATGGAATCCTGGCCAACACTGGGGTTTTTGCCAAGGGCATATATCGACCGACGCTGTTTGATAGCCTGTACAAATTCACTCATTGTATTTCTTCTCCTTACAAATCCCAAGTCCTTGATGATGCGCCGCTGAATGAAAATCCATCCGCATGCGACTCCTTGACTTGTCGCTTCTATTTTCCTATGAGACCAATATGTTAAAAAAATCGATAACCGGCTACTGAAAGGACGCGATATTATCGTCCATCTTCACAAATTTGTTCAGGAGGGGAGTCCAGGACCGACGGATCGGCTAGATACCGGCGGAATAGCTTCAGCGCCGAGGCGAAATAGAACCCGTCGCAGATCCTTTCGTCGGTGACGAACGTGTAATCGACGAACTTTCGCTTCACCACGAGCCCCGCATCGGTCAGATGGTTTGTCGTCCGTTTCGAACCGAACGCCATGAATACCGGCACATTGCCGAAATTATACAGATGATGATGAATCGGCGGGATTCCCAGCGAAGCCATCGATGTGATGAACAGCGACCCATGGAACGGGCTGACGTTGACGATTCCCATCGGAAGCATGTTGAAGTAGTCCAGCGTCTTCAGCAGCCAGATGGAGAATTTCTTCATCATCCCCGGAATATGGTTGATGATCTTCGCCGTACCGTCGAAGTCGGTCTCCTGCGTATCGAACGTAGTGTGGAGCACCTCGCTGAACCGTCTGTAGACATCTGTGGCGGTATCGCCGGGCTGGAACGTCACCTTGATCGCCGTCCCTGTCTCGTTGATATCCATTTTCCGTTTGACGATCATGTTCACGACGATGCCGTCGCTCCTCGCATAGATCTTCTGCCCTGATATGAATCGATTGATTCTCGGTCGCTGCGACACCAGCCTCACGTACGCCGCGAGCAACACATGGGTGATTCCGAAACCTTCCAGCCCGTCGTTCCGTTTCTGATGGACGAACCTATCCACCGCCGAGCTTTCGAAGCAATCGCTGATCAAGTTCTGCGAGTCATTCCTCGTGACCATGATATACGGAATCAGCGCTTCCATCGGAGCGACGGACCGCACCCGCCAACCGTCTTTCCTGTCTCCCGGACGTCTACGTCGAATTCGCACCGGATTGTGATCATTCGCCTGTATTTGTACTTGTTCCCGTGCTTCTTCCATGTTCTCCTCACCGATTAGGGTTCGTACAGGGTGCGAG
>Ga0172378_10003205_pt1 | contig 15403 bp, 13 predicted proteins | sample GrowelOW332metaG_FD_119755 | JGI IMG/M metagenome (GOLD analysis project Ga0172378, IMG submission 119755) | Groundwater microbial communities from an aquifer near a municipal landfill in Southern Ontario, Canada - Pumphouse #3_1 metaG | ecosystem: Environmental > Aquatic > Deep subsurface >... | reverse complement strand
TTGCTTGACCATGACCGGAAAGACCATCAAGGAAGATCTTGATCAGTTCTGGAAAAACCGTCCCTACATAAATGCAGCTGAGCTTCGGATGGATTACCTTAAGGCTTCAGAGCTCTCTGATGTTAAGCTGTTTCCCAGCCAGGTGGACCTTCCAGTAATCCTTACTTTCAGGCGAACCTCCGAGGGCGGCAAGTGCACCCTCAGCGAAAAGCAGCGCATCGAGTATCTTGAGCAGGCTCTTGAAGGTGGATTTGCATATCTGGACATAGAGGATGATGTAAGGCGAAAGGCCTTTCTTGACTCGGTCAGGGCAAAGGGCGTCCAGATAATCAGAAGCCATCATGATTTCACTGGAATCCCTGTGGACATATTCAGCCTCATAACCAAGCTTGCCAAGGACGGGGACATACCAAAGCTAGCTGTCATGCCTCAGAAGACAGAGGACCTGATGACCTTGTTCTCAGTCCAGACACAGCTTGCCAACATCCCAAGGAAGATCATTGTCGGAATGGGCGATTTTGGAGTTCCGACCAGAGTCCTCTACAAGAAGCTTGGATCCATACTGACCTATTGCAGCGACGAGGAAGCCGCTCCAGGCATGCTAAGCCCAAGAGATCTGTGCGAGCTGTACCATGCTGACAGAGTCAATGCACAGACCAGGATATATGGGGTCGTCGGGAATCCTGTCATGCAGACTGTGAGCCCAATGATCCATAATCCAGGATTCCACGCCATACACTTCAATGCAATATATGTTCCTTTCCAGGCAGAAAGCATCAGAGCGTTCTTCCGCCTGGCTGAACAGCTGAAGATAAACGGATTCTCAGTGACAATCCCCTTCAAGAGGGATGTGATCCCATTTTTGGGCAGGACAAGCAGGGAAGTCATCAGGATCGGCTCCTGCAACACCGTCATAAGGGAGCCAGGCTTATGGAAAGGCTACAACACAGACTACTATGGCTTTCTCACCCCATTGGAGAAGGACCTGATCGACAAGAAGATCAAGACTGCCATCGTTGTAGGGGCAGGTGGAGCTGCTAGAGCTGTTGTGTGGGCCTTAAAGACCTACAGCTGCCAGGTCACCATCCTAAACCGCAGCCCCGAGAGGGCCAAGGTTCTCGCAGCCGAGACCATGAGCGCCTATGACAGCCTTGATAATGCAGGAAAATATACTGGGAAAGCCGATCTGATTGTCCAGGCCACTCCTGTTGGAATGGCTCCAGATGACGGCAAGGATCCAGCTCCCAAGCTCGGGTTCACAGGGTCTGAGAGAGTTTGCGAGCTGATCTACAAGCCTGGCATGACAAAGTTCCTCAGCCGTGCAAGCAAGGCAGGATGCCGCTTGATGTTCGGCAAGGACATGCTTTTGGAGCAGGGCAAGCTTCAGTTTGAGTTCTTCACCGGCTACCACCTGCCGCCAAGCTGCAGCATAACATTCTAGACGTGCAGATGATGCAGTATCCTGGGCTTCTCAAAGCGTGAGAGGCTCACGTAGGTCATTGATTCATCCACCACGCTGTAGCCATATCCGCATACTGCATCGCTTTGCTTCCTGCAGCGCTGAAGCTTAAGGACCTTGTCCCTATAGACAATGGGAAGGCCTGCCGACTGGGCGGTAAGAATGGCATCGCTGTAGTCGCCCCATCCAGGCTCGGGCTTTCTTGAATAAAGGGCAAACTGAGCTTTCTGGATGACTGTGCCATCCTCGATGGCTTGCTGAAGCTCTGCATTCAGCAGGCCCATTTCCTGTGCATCCTTGAATAGCCTGTCCTTAAGCTCCCTGGTCCTGTCCTCATACCCAGGCTCAAGGCTTATGCTGCTTGATCTTGGCATGATATGGCTGTCATCATTCCAGTCGCTTGAGAGAAAGGTATCTGCATCAGCGGATGGCTCGGTGATCACAGGTATCTCAGCCTTGCTTCCTAGAAGCTTGTTGAGCTGGGTCGACCAGGCCTTCATGTCCTTCCTTGAGCCTTTCATGAAGAAGACCTTCTGGCTTAGGCGCTTTATGATGTAGGGCTCAATGGTCGGGCTCTGGGAGATGAAGTCCGCCACATCTGCATCAAGGACCAGGACAGTGCCTTCATAGATGCATGCCCTGGAATGCTCCCTGGTGTAGGCTTCAAGCTGGCTGCGGAAGAAGGACGATTCAAGCTCGCCCTCTATGAGGCTGGATTCAAGGCCTGCTGAAAAGGCTGCAAACACGCTTTGCTTGGAAAAGGCCAGCACGGTTGCCTCATCGCTCTTTACAGGCTCGCAGAACAAGGGAAGAAGGGAGCCAAGAGGAGGCCTGGAGAAATAGTTCGCCTTCAGGTCTGTATCAAGGCTTGGGGCCTTTGGGGTATCCAGCTTCACGCTGATGGCCTCATCTGACCAGTCGATCAGGCCATATTGATATAGGCCCTGGATTATGGTGGAGATGGTCTGGACTGGAACTCCGCCCATGAAGCATCTCTGCACTGCCTTAAGAAGAGGGACCTTTGTCTGGTGGCTGAATATCATCTGGTATACAGATCGGAAAAGATGCTTTTCGTAGTATTGAAGGCCGAATTGCTTAAGCTCAAGGAAGGCGCAGCCTATGCGATAGGTCTCTGCACTGAAGAAATCCCTTGCCATATTTGGATTTATCTTCAGATTGTCTGTCTTGGCATCGATGACTCCTGAGACAGCAAACAGATGGCTGGCATCGGAGGCCAGGCTCTCCAGCGTCTCCTTGCTGCAGCTGAATATGTCGCAATCTGCCTTCTTGAACCTTATGGCGCCATTGGCTGTGGCTTTTCGGTTGATGATCAATGCAAGGATTGCATACAAAAACATTGCCATGTTGCTGATGATCCTGACCTGCGGCCTTTCAGGCAGGTCAACGGTCCTTGGAAGGCTCATGACCTTCTCCAGATCCTCATCCTTGAACACAGGGCTTAGGACGTAGAGCTGAGAGGCCTGTATGACAAGGCCCTTTGACAGAAGGCTGTCAAGCTCGGCGGCAACCTCCTGCTGCCCTAGGCTGGAGAGCTGGGCAAGCATAGCTTTCAGCTGAACCTTGCCGTTGATCCTTATGTAGGTAAGTATGGCTGACTGCACTGGCGTAATTGAGTCCATCACGGACTTCACGACAGAGGCGCTGGATAGCTTGATGAAAAGGTCCTCAAGCATCCGTGACTTGTTGAAGGGGCTTGGCAAGGAACCAAAATAGGTCTTGTAGACATCGAAGAATGTTGGAGCCTGTCCAAGCAGTGAGCAGAAAAGCTGATAGGATTCATTGTCGTTGATAAGCATCAGCGTATCTCCAGCTGGTATTTGTAGCCTTGCTCGGCAAGGAACTTCTGGCGGTTCGCCGAGAATTCCTCCTCCGGGGAATAGCGTGTGACTATGGTGTAGAAGGAAGAGGGAATCTCCTTTGGCCTCATGATCCTTCCAAGCCTCTGGGCTTCCTCCTGCCTGGAGCCAAAGGTTCCTGATACCTGGATGGCCACTGAGGCATCGGGCAGGTCAACAGCGAAGTTGGCAACCTTGGATACCACAAGCACCTTCTCCTCGCCGTTTCTGAAGGCGCTGTACAGCCTTTCGCGCTCCTTGTTTGAGGTGGATCCAGTAAGCAGGCTGTAGCCAAGCGTCTCTGAAAGTTCCTTGAGCTGGTCCAGGAACTGCCCGATTATCAGGATCTGCTGGCCCTTGTGCCTTTCCAGTAGCTCCTTTACCACCGCGGTCTTGTCAACATTGCAGCTTGCTATGGTGAACTTGGCACGGGATCCTGAGCTGTAGTATGAAGCCAGCTGGCTGCTGGACAGAGGAATGCGTATCTCAGTGCAGGTGGCGCTTGCTATGAAGCCCTGGTTCTGAAGCTCAACCCAGGGCTCGTCAAACCTCTTTGGCCCTACCAGCGAGAAGACATCGGCCTCCAGGCCGTCCTCTCTTATCAAGGTTGCTGTCAATCCAACCCTATAAAGGTTCTGCAGGCTTGCTGTGAACTTGAATACAGGGGCGGGGAGCATATGGACCTCGTCGTATATCACCAGCCCCCAAGGACGGCTCTTGACCAGGTCCATGTTGGGAAAGTAGCTGACGTCCTTGTCAGGCCTGTAGGTCAAGGCCTGGTAGGTGCATAGCGTTATGCTTCTTGGATTCTTGCTCTCTCCGGAGAACTCGCCAATGTCCTCTTCCTTTATGTCGGTCTTGTCCAGCAGCTCGTTTCTCCACTGGTGGGCGCTGACTATGGAAGGGCAGAGTATGATGGTAGGGGTGTGAAGCCTGATTATGATGTCAAGCCCGATAATTGTCTTTCCGCTTCCGCAGGGAGCTACTATGACCCCATATCCCAGCCCAGGCCTTCCATCCCCAAGAAGCGAGTCGCTTGCGTTCTTCTGATAAGGCCTCAGGCTGAAGCCTGGCTTGAAGGCAATTGAAATGTCCTCGCTTCGGTTCAGCGGAATGAGGTCCTCCACAGGAAAGCCAAGCTTGATCAGCAGAACCTTGAGGCTTCCCCTGTCCAAGGGGTTTATCTCATAGGCATAATCTGTGCCTATGCGCTCTCCAAGAAGGTCTGTGACAGCCTTCTTGCCAAGTATCATGAAGGCAACCCTGTTGTCATGGATCCTCAGGACCTGCCTTCCATCCTCCTCTGTGAGCTTTATGACCCCAAAGCGGGAGCATACATCGGTTATGAAGGAGGAAAGGGAATCTGGCAAGCCATAGGCGCTGTACTTCGCCAGGGTGTCAAGGATTGATGCCTGGGTGGACCCAGAGCAGAGTGAATTCCACAGCGACAAGGATGTCACTGCATAGGTGTGGACATGCTCGGGGCTCTTGATGAGCTCTGAGAAAGGTGAGATTGCGTTGCGGCATTCGGCAAAGAGGGGATGATGGACATCCAGCAGCATTGACCTGTCGCTTTGGATTATCAAGGGCTTATCTGCCATAGCGCATGTACCACATATCCAGCAGGCTCAAGGCTGCCATGGCCTCGATCACGCAGCCTATCCTGTAGCCAAGAAAGGCATCAAAGCGTCCTTCAAGGCTCATGCTCTGGACAGTCCCATCCTGAAAAAGGATATTCTGCTCAGCTGCTATGGAGGGAGTGGGCTTGAAGGTGACTCTTGCCAGCAGCTCGGTTCCATCAGTGAGCCCGGCCACCATTCCACCGGAGGCTTTCTGGTTGTTTGACAGAGCGCTGGACAGGTCCAGGTCTCCAAAGCTTATGGCCTTCACCGATCCTATGCTCATTATGGCATGGGAGAGAAGAGCCTCGGCCTTGTCGAAGATCGGCTCCCCCAGTCCTATGGGCAGTCCGCTGGCCCTAAGGAGAATGATGCCTCCAATTGAGTCCTTGTTGCATCTGGCATTGTCTATCGCTGTCTCAAAGCGCTCTGGATCTGTCTCAAGGCCGGCCTGGACAAGGGCTGAGGATAGCTCAATGCCCTTCTTTTTCAGTGCCAGCATGGCTATGGCTCCCGCAGCCACCCTAGCTGCTGTCTCTCGCCCGCTGTAGCGGCCGCCTCCTAGAAGGTTGGCGTTCTCAAAGCGCTGGCTGTAGACATAGTCCCCGTGGCCCGGGCGATAGAAGCCCTTTATGCAGGACTTATCATCATGAGCCTTGTTCTCGATGAGCATGCAAAGAGGATCTCCAGTGGTCCTGCCATCCTTGATTCCGCTTTCTATGTGCAGCTCGTCTGCCTCGACTCTTGAGGTCTCGAAGCTATGAGAGGGCCTTCGTCTGGCTAGCAGGCTCCTAATAAAGCTCAGGTCCACTTCCAGCCCGCTTTCCAGCCCATCAAGCACCATGCCAATGCAGGGCCCGTGGGATTCACCAAAGGTAGTAAGGCGGCAGATTGTTCCAAAGGTAGAGCTCAAATGATTCCTCCAATCAAGCGGACAAGGCCTTGAAGGTCCCTATCCGTGCAATCGTTCAATTTTAGCCTATACTGGCAAAAAGATAAACAGGTCTTGTTTCTTTTTTCATAGACCTTGTGGTAGGCAAGCCTCTTGTCCGCTTCACCCTCAAGCCAGGCTGGCCAGCCTGTGCTTCTCATTCTCTCAAAAAGCACGTCCTCATCCTGCATCAGGTAAATCGTCTTTCGGCCCTTGAGATAGGTCCTGCAGCTATCGTTTTCCAGGGTCCCGCCGCCAAGGGCGAGCATTCCATCCCTTTCTAGGTCAATGGACAAAAGGGCCTTATATTCGGCCTGGGCAAAAAGCTGAGGGCTCTGTCTGTAGAGATACCTGGGATTCTGCCCAAGAAGGGCATCCAGGTCGATGAAGCTCAAGCCTAAATGCGATGCTGCAGCAGATCCTAATGTTGTTTTTCCGCAGCCCTTAAGGCCGCAAAGAATTATCATAATCACCTCAGAGGAAGCATTATAGCATATCATAAAACAAAAACCTATGCTAAAATGCTGCTATGACAAAGTTTGAGAACTACCTTCCAATGAATATGCTCCAGTCGCGGCTCAAGGAGCGCACTGAGGACATCAGGGGAAGCTATTATCGTGACACAACAGCCATAATCCATTGCTCAGCCTTCAGAAGGCTCAAGCATAAGACGCAGGTATTCTTTGCTCCCTCCAATGATCACATCTGCACCCGAATAGAGCACAGCCTTCATGTGGCCTCCATAGCCAGCGCCATATGCCGAGGCCTTGGGCTGGACAACGAGCTGGCCTGGGCAATAGGAATGGGCCATGACCTTGGCCATACGCCCTTTGGGCATACAGGTGAGCACATCATCGATGCCATGATGAAGGAGGAGGGCCTTAGCGGCTTTGAGCACGAGGCCAACTCCCTGAGGGTTGTGCAATGCCTCTATCCGCTGAACCTGACCTATGCAGTGCGGGATGGAATCGTCTGCCATTGCGGCGAGCATTTCATACAGTCCATCAGGCCTCAGGAGGGCTTCAAGGACCTAAGCGTGCTCGGATCCAGGAAGAAGGAGCTGCCTTCTACCTGGGAGGGCTGCGTTGTGCGCTTCTCTGACCAGATTGCCTACCTTGGGCGAGACTTCGAGGACGCTGTCAGGCTGAACCTCATTGACAGAGGCGACCTGAGCCCAGAAATAAGGAAGGTCCTGGGATCGACCAACGGCGAGATCATAAACACCTTGGTGTACGACATAATAGACCACTCAAGCCCGGAGAAGGGGATAAGCTTCTCTGAGCCTGTCTTTGAGGCCGTTCACGACATGAAGGACTTCAACTACCGAAGGATCTATCACAGTACGCTGCTAAGCAGCTACATGGGCTACTTCAACCGCCTGATAAGGCTTGTCGTTGGCTATATTGAAGGCCTGTATGATCGCTTTGGCACCCAGAAGGAAGGCTATGAAGGCGAAAAGAACATGCTTGCAGCAAGCTTCTACAGCCATATGATAGAGAAAAAGGCCAGCTATGAGGCCAGAGGCGAGAGCCTGAAGCAGATGATATTCGACTATGTCAGCGGCATGACCGACAACTTCTGCCTGGACTGTGCAAACGAGATCCTCAAGCCTGAGCACCTCAATGAGGCCCTTGAGGGCTTCAGAAGCGGCAAGCTCTTCGACTAGCTTTCTCTTCTCTTCTCAAGCTGGAACATCGCATTGTCTGCATCCCTGGGGCTGTTGATATGCACTATGTGAAAGCCTAGCTTGTTGACATAGAAGCAATGGTTGCGATGGGAGAATGCAGGGGTTTCTGTTCTCCAGGCCAGAGCATCAGGGTATTCGCTTTTCACAAAGCTCCAGGCCTTGGTCCCAAGTCCTAGGCCCTGCAATTCTGGATCGATGAATATGCATCCGAGAAAATGCACTCTTGTGGCGCTGTTTATCCACAGTATGATGCAGCCTGCGGTCCTGGAATCCTTCAGTATCCTGTAGGATGTGCTTCTTGGAGAGAGCGCGTATCTGCGAAGAAAGCTTCCATCGCTGTATCCGGGAGGCCCGCCAGGCCGCCCTAGGTGCATCATCGAGTCAGCGTCGAAGGCCCTTGCCATTATTCTGGCAAGCTCCTCAATATCCTCTGGCCTCACTGTCTCGAAGACAAGCCCATCATGCTCTTTCATCGCTTTTCGACCTTAAGGTCTCCAATAATACCCTTTTTTGTCATCTTCCTTGCAAGATACAGGAATGGAGTGTCGCAGGCAGCGACGATGAACTTCAGCAGATATGTGGAGAGCATTATGCGCCAAAGTACATCGTTTTCGTAGACGCCATAGAAGGATATGAGGGTGAACATCACTGTATCCAGGGCCTGGGCTGTTATTGTGGACAGGTTGTTGCGAAGCCAGAGCTGCTTGGGAAACTTTCTCATGAACATGAAATAAAGCTCGATGTCCAGCAGGTTGCTGACTATATAGGCTGTAAGGGAGCCTATGGTGATCCTTGGCATTATGGAGAATATGCTGTTGAGGGCAGCGGAGCCGTAGTCGGAGGATGCAGGCTTGAAGAGCAGGGCAAGCTGCATGAGGACTGTCATGGCAATAAGGGAGAAGAAGCCTATGTGGACAGCCTTGTCGGCTTCCTTCTTGCTGTAGAACTCAGAGAGTATGTCGGTTGCAAGAAAGCACGTGCCATAGACTATATTGCCCAGCGTGGCCTCAATTCCAAAAAGCATCACGGTCTTTGTCACCTGCATGTTGGCAACAATCACGGCCATGGCGCACCAGGTCAGCATTCCAGCCTTGCCCCATAGCCTGAAAGCAAGCAGAATCAGGGCAAAGTTTGCCACCATCATAATTAACCAGTATATTTCGTTCATCATAACCCCGGCTTGAAGGACTGAAGGATCTCATATGTCTTCAGGCTGTCTGTTCGCTTGATGACAAAGGTAAGCTCAGTCTTTGTGCTTATAATCTCAATGACATTGATGTCGGCCCAGGCAAGCTGCCTTGCTGACTCATATATTATTCCAGGCGTCTGGTCGAATCCGCCGTTGAAGATCAAGGACAGGGCAACCAGGTCCTTGTTGAATGAAAGGATCTGTGAAGGCTCGATCAGGGCTTTTATGAACTCATGGTTCTCGGCTGAGTAGATTATGCAGGCTTCCTGTGTGCCTATGATAACATTCAGAAAGCCGCTCTTGATTCCGCGAAGGGGCTGGGTGAAGCCATTTGTCCTGAAGTTGATTGAGTTGATGTCAGTGGCCATGTTGATCTTGAAGGTAAGGCCGGGCTTTGAGAAGCTTCTGCTCTCAAGCCTGAGATCCTCTGCGTATCTTCTAAGGGCCATGATGATTGCAGCGCTGCGAACGCTCTTGCCCGCTGCATGCTCAATCTCCGGCTGAATGTGGATTGCATAGCTTGATAGGCTCAGAAGGCCCTTGGCAAGGAGTTCCTTAAGACTTGGGCTTGAGTCTATGCTCTTTCTGACTAAATCACTAACAGAGCCTGTCATTATGATAACCTCTCGGGGTATTGTAGTAGCTTTTTGCCCTTCCAATCAATACAAGGCCTTGCCTGATGCACAGCCAAGCTGCTTTTTTGCTTGGCAAGGGCACTATTCTTGAAGTAAACACATTTGAATGTTATTATAGGTACATGAAATGCCCAAATTGCTCTTCAGATGATGACAAGGTCATCGATTCAAGGTCCAACAGCGCTGGCACAGCCGTCAGAAGAAGGCGTGTATGCAATGCTTGCGGCTATAGGTTCACAAGCTATGAGACCATAGAGAGAAGGCACATAGTGGTTCACAAGAAAGACGGCAGCTATGAGGATTTCAACATAGACAAGGTTCGGCGCGGCATAGACTCAGCTGCCCAGAAGCGCAACATATCTCCCGAACAGATAGACAATCTGCTGAACACCTTGCAAGTGGAGATAGACAACAGGGTTGGAGCTGACAGGATCATTGAATCCTCAGCCATAGGCGATGAGGTTCTGAAGCTTCTGTACAACATAGACCGCGTGGCCTATGTGCGCTTCGCCTCTGTCTACAAGGCCTTTGCCGATGTTTCCCAGTTCGTAAGCGAGATCCAGAGCCTGGAGACTACAATATCAGGGACGAAATAGAAGCCAGCTGATCTGGATGGCATGCTATGATCGTGCCCAGCTTCCTGCGCCCAAACAGGCTTTCTGGGGTGAAGCTGAAGAGTGTCTTGTCCTTGTTGTATATGTGGTACCCGCATTTCTCCAGCAGAGCCCAGCTGGCGCACATATCCCAGGGATAGACACTGTCGTCTATGGCTCCTGCTATCCTGAAGAAGATCAGCGGACAGACCAGCTGAAGTATGGCTGAGCCGAATATCCTCATCTTGCCATGGTAGGCTGACAGGTCCAGCAGCCTGAAGCAATGGCTGCCGATGGTAAGCTGGCGCATGTCGTGCTTAGGCTCTACGACAAGCCTTTTGCCATTGATCAGGACTTCATCCCAGTCAGGGTCGCTTCTCATAAGAAGGCTTTCCTCGCCCACACCGAAGCGTGGAGCGTAGATCATTGCTCCGCAAGGCCTTAGGTTCCTGTCAAGAATGCCAAGTGCTAGAGTCCAGCTGGGCAGGCCCTGGGAATAGACGTCAGTTCCGTCAAGAGGATCCAGCACAAAGGTGTACTCAGCGTCCTTGTGCATGGTGTTATGATCCTCTTCCTCGCTAACAATATTGCAGTCGCTGAAGCTTGTGCCTAGATAGTCAAGCACGAGCCTGGTTATCATAAGATCGCTTTGCGTAACTGGGCTTCCATCGCTCTTGTAGTCGCTCTTTATCCCTTTCTGGTTCTCTCGGGCTGCATTGCCTGCCTTTATCATCAAGTCCTGAAGCTTATCTAGTTCTTTCATGGCTTTGATGATAATCATCCTGGATGTTTATTGCAACAGAAAGCTCTTTTATGATAGCCTGCCTTGGTGAAGATCGTAGACGCTTATCTCAAGCAAAGCGGCATTCTCAGAGTGCTTGATAAAAGAATTCAAGTGCAGGGCCTTGATGGCTTTGCACTGTCTTGCTGTGCCAACCTCATAGCCGAGGCAAGAAGATCAAGGGTATGGATGATCTGCCCGACAGAGGAGACAGCCAAGCTCGCCTTTGATGATATGATGCTGCAGGAAGGCTCAAGGGCCATCTACCTGCCCACCGATGGCCAGGCTTTCTATTCCCAGTATGAGAAGTCCAGGAGAACCTATGAGCAGGTCAAGGCCCTGTCTGCCATGCAGACCGATCCAAGAGCCGCTGTGGTTGCCAGCCTCAGGGCTTTCTGCGGCCGCCTGCCACAGGCATCGGGCATAAAGTCTGCCACCTTGAATTTAAGGGTGGGAGGCTCCTTCGATCCCCAGAAGGCTTCTCAGAGCCTTGCCTTGTCTGGCTACTTCAACACCTCAAGCGTAAGCATTGAAGGGGATTTCTCCTCAAAGGGCGAGGTGTTCGACATCTTTGTCATGGGAGAGGACTATCCTATAAGGATCCATACAGCTTGGGAGACCATAGAGAGCATCTCTCTCTTCGATCCCTTGAACCAAGCCACCATCAAGACCCTAGGGCACTATGACGTGGCCCTGGTCAATGATGAGGGCGATGACCGGCTTTCCATGATAACCGATTACCTTGGCAAGGATGACTACTTCATCTTTGTAGGCGACATGCGCCTGTCCACAAGCTTCAAGAGCCTGCAGGCTGAAGCCAAGAGCGCCTACAGAAAGGCCTACCTTGAGGACAAGGATGCAAGCCTGCCAAGCACCATGCTGATAGACTTCACCGATCTTGTGGAGCAGGCTGGCGCCAGCCTGCTGGTCCGCGACATCGTAGATGAGAAGGCGGAGGCTTATCGCTTCAAGATAGATGGGCCCAGGTCCTATTTTGGCGATGTGACCTTGTTCAAGGATGAGCTTGGGCATCTTCTTGATGAAGGCTGGACAGTCTGCGTATGCTCCTCGTCCCAGCCCCAGCTGGACCGAATACGCCAGATACTCAAGGACTATGAAAATCCTAGGCTGACCTACATGGCCCAGTGCCCATCAAGCGGCTTTGCCATAGCCCAGTCCAGGTTCCTGCTGATATGCGACTTTGAGATCCTTGGAAGGCGAAAGCAGGTTGTCAAGACTCTTCAGCATACTCAGTCAAGTCCCCTTGATTCCTTTGTCGACCTCAACCCTGGCGATTATATTGTCCATGTGAACTATGGAATAGGGCGCTTTGTAAAGATAGATCGGCTTCGAAGCCGCGACTACATCAAGATCGAGTACGCCAACGATGAGACCCTGTTCGTTCCTATCGAGCAGGCCAACTACGTCCAGCGCTACATAGGCAGCAACGGCAATGCTCCCAAGCTTGACACCCTAGGCGGCAAGGGCTGGGAGAACAAGAAGGCCAAGGCTCGAAAGAGCGCCGAGGATCTGGCAGCCCAGCTCATCAGCCTATATGCAAGGCGCCAGAACTCAAAGGGCTACGCATTCGAGAAGGACAATGAGTGGCAGGTCAGATTCGAGGCAGCCTTCCCCTTCCAGGAGACAGAGGACCAGATAAGCTGCATACAGGACATTAAGGAGGACATGGAGAAGCCTCAGGTCATGGACCGCCTGGTCTGTGGAGATGTCGGCTATGGCAAGACCGAGATAGCCTTCAGGGCTGCCTTCAAGGCCGTTCTAAGCGGCAAGCAGGTGGCCTTCCTGGCCCCTACGACCATATTGTCCGAGCAGCATTACAAGAACTTTCTCAAGAGAAGCGAGGGCTTTCCTCTAAATGTAGGCCTGCTAAGCCGCATGATTGCCCCCAAGGACCAGAAGAAGACCATAAAGGACCTGCTTGATGGCAAGATCGACATCCTCTTTGGAACCCACAGGATCATACAGAAGGACATCAAGTTCAAGGACCTAGGGCTTTTGGTCGTGGATGAAGAGCAGCGCTTTGGAGTCAAGGACAAGGAGAGGATCAAGGAGCTCAAGACCAACGTGGACTGCCTGTCCCTGTCAGCAACCCCGATTCCAAGAACCCTTTACATGTCGCTGCTGAAGATAAGGGACATGAGCCTGCTGACTACAGCTCCCATATCCAGAAAGCCCATACAGACCATGATTGAGGAATTCAGCCTGGATGAGGTTGAGAAGGCCATACGCATGGAGCTGGATCGTGGAGGACAGGTATTCTACCTGCACAACAGGATTGAGAATCTTGATGACATAGTGGCCTTCATTCAGCGCAGGGCTCCACAGGCCATAGTCGAGTCAGCCCATGGCCAGATGGAGCCAAAGGTTCTTGAGGACACAATGACACGCTTCATACACGAAGGCATAAACGTCCTCGTGGCCACTACGATAATCGAGAACGGCATAGACATCTCCAACGTGAACACCATAATCATCGACAGGGCTGACATGTATGGCGTAAGCCAGCTCTACCAGCTAAGAGGAAGGGTGGGGCGAAGCGACAGGACAGCCTACGCCTATCTTTTCTATCCGCAGGATCATGCCCTGTCCGAGATTGCGGTCAAGCGCCTGAAGACCATAAGCGAGAATACAGAGCTTGGGTCTGGGTTCAAGGTCGCCATGAAGGACATGGAGCTCAGGGGGGCTGGAAATCTGCTTGGCCGTGAGCAAAGCGGGCATATGTCCACTGTAGGCCTTGATATGTACATCAGGCTCCTGGATGAGGAGATCAACAAGCTTCAGAACAAGACAGAGGAGACAGCCGAGGACACCTACTTCGAGCTGGACTACTCAGGCTTCATTCCGGATTTCTACATATCCGAGCCCTCGACCAAGTTCGAGATCTACAAGAGAATAGCCAGCGTGACCAGCGATGTAGAGCTTTCGTCTCTCAAGGCAAGCCTTGTAGACCGCTTCGGGCCAATTCCTGACGAGGTCTCAAGCCTTCTGTACATTGCAGAGCTCAAGGTCCTGTGCAAGGCCCTGAGGATTGGCCATCTCCAGGATCGTCAGGGCACAACCACCCTGGTCTTTGGCAAGATGAGCAAGCTGTCCCTGTCAAGGCTTCTAGAGCTTATCAGGACCTCATCGGGCAAGGTCAAGCTTGATCCTGCAAGTCCGAACGTGCTTCGCATACAGACAGGCATGGTCAGCCTCAAGGACAAGGCGCTCTTCCTGCTTGAGAAGCTGCAGAGACTCAATACCTGACACATATCTGATTCATCCACTAAGGAACAGCATACTAAAATTCAAGCCAGCCTAATCGGCTGATTATTTTTTTTAATCGTTTTCTAATTTTAGAATATCGTTTACTTGAGGAATATTGTTTGCTAGTTATGCATTTTTACTTGCAATGCACATAATTCATGAGTATAATTATTATAGAAACAAGAAAGGAGTGTATTGTATGACAAACAAGAAAAATATGACTCTTCGCATTGAACCGGAGCTGAAAGCACAAGCAGCAGCACTGTTTAAGGCTCTTGGATTAGATTTGAGCACTGCAACTGGAATGTTTTACCGACAAGCTCTTAGATGTCAGGGTATTCCCTTTGAAATTAGGATTGATGAGCCGAATGAAGCAACGTATGCAGCCATGGAAGCTGCTGAAAAGGGTGATGATGTATATGGACCTTTTGATAGTGTTTCTTCTTTAATGGAGGCTCTCAATGCTGAAAGCTGAGTTCACAGGACAGTTTAAGAAAGATTATAAGCTGGCACTTAAAAGAGGCTGCAATCCCCAAAAGCTAGAAACTGTTATTGAGCTTTTATGTAAGGAAGAGACTTTACCAGAGGTTTATCACGATCACCAGCTTGCAAATTCTAGAAATTACAAAGGAATGAGAGAATGTCAAATAGAATCAGACTGGCTTCTTGTGTATCAAGTTGTAAAGGATATCCTTATTTTAAGGCTTATTCGAACTGGCAGCCATTGCGATTTGCTTTAACTGCTTGAATCAAAAGTCGTCAGAGTCTATTTTCTTGTGATAGATTGAGATAGCAAATGAAGCAACAGTATACTGATCACTTCATTTACTGAGCAAGCAAATGAAGTACACAACGCGCTCTTCCTGCTGGAGAAGCTGCAGAGACTCAATGCCTGACACGCATCTGATTCATTTACCATCGCCTAGCTATAATGGGATATAAGAAAGCGACTCTCGTTAAGAGGGTCGCTTATTTCATCTCATATTCTGCTATAGCTTGCTGATGATGGTCTGGCCATCGAGTATTATGCTGAGCACGGATGCAACCAGCGCAACAACAGAGGCCGCTATCCCGAGATCCCTTACCAGTGTGCTGTTTGCAACCTTTATCACAGCCTGGGCTGGAACAGGATCGGAGTCCTGGAGCTTGTTGCCCTGCTTGTCGTAGATGTTGTAGGTCTTCAGGCTTGTCTGGCTGAAGGATCCCGCAAGGTTGATGTAGTAGCTGGCTGTCTCTCCTGGAACATAGCCGAAGGTGCCAGGCACGTTGACTCCACCCTGGACAGTGACAAACAGCTGGATGAAGGGAATTACAACCTTGTCTCCGCTCTTAAGAGCAAAGTCGCTGCTCTTGCCATTCAGGAAGCTTTCTCCATCAAAGACTGTT
>Ga0172378_10003204_pt1 | contig 15404 bp, 14 predicted proteins | sample GrowelOW332metaG_FD_119755 | JGI IMG/M metagenome (GOLD analysis project Ga0172378, IMG submission 119755) | Groundwater microbial communities from an aquifer near a municipal landfill in Southern Ontario, Canada - Pumphouse #3_1 metaG | ecosystem: Environmental > Aquatic > Deep subsurface >... | reverse complement strand
TGCAGGTGGTTACACTGCGCAATATGCAGCTTTACTATAGGAAGTGCGAGGTCGTGCAGGATGGGAAGAAATATGAGCTGCATTTCTTTAAGATCATCACGGCCGAAAGACTGCTTATACAGACCATTGCGAACAGTTTGATTTATACGAATTTGCTGGGGTTCCTCATAGCACTTATTGCAGGGTTTCTTATAAGCCGGCGAATTCTGCAGCCGATACGAACGATTACAAAAGCAGCGCGGGCCATAGAGATAACGGATCTTGATAAACGCATTGAGGTATTGCCAACACATGATGAACTGGCAGAACTGGCAGATACGTTTAATCATATGCTGAATCGAATTCAAAATGGTTTTGAGCAGCAGCGGCGCTTTGTATCCGATGCGTCACATGAGCTTCGGACACCAGTGACCGTTATCAGCGGCTACTCGGATATGCTGAGTCGCTGGGGCCGGCGGGATGAAGCTGTGCTTGATGAAGGAATTGCGGCAATCAAGTCAGAAGCTGTTGATATGCAGGGGCTGATTGAAAAGCTGCTTTTTCTTGCACGAACAGATCAGAAACGACAGGTATTGCATAAGGAACGTACTGATATACAGGAGCTGCTTGAAGATGTTGTGAAGAAAACGCAGCTTATTGCAAAGAAGCATCATGTTGTCCTTGCTGCGCATGTATTTGCTGAGGTTTATGTGGATGCTATTGTCATGAAGCAAATGCTGCGCATTTTCCTTGAAAATAGTATCAAGTACACACCAGCAGGTGGAGTGATTACCGTATCGTCTTCATTGGAGAATGGCCAACTGAAGATTGTTTTGCAGGATACAGGGATTGGTATTTCCAAAGAGAATCATGAAAAAGTCTTTGACCGTTTCTATCGTGTAGATAGTGCACGTACGAAGGAAGAGGGCGGTGCTGGAGGGACCGGACTTGGTCTTTCGATTGCAAAGTGGATTGCTGAGCAGCACAATATTGTGCTGGATCTTGAAAGCGATCTTGGCAAGGGAACAAAAATTATATTGACGGTTCCTTTGTATAAAGAATAGCGGCGGTAAATCTCACATATAATGCTGTCTTGTGTATGTGGAGTAACTATCATAAAATTAAAAAACCTGCTCAATGCAGCTGATTTAGCAATACATTGAACAGGCTTTTTTAGTGGTCGTATTGAAAAGAGAAATAAGTGTGGTTTATTTACAAACAAGAACTGGACAGTGAGAGTGGTGAAGCACATACTGGCTTACACTGCCGAGCAGCTTCCCCCGAAGACCGCCAAGCCCACGCGTACCCATAACGATGAGCTCTGCATTGATTTCCTTGGCGTAGTCGACAAGATCGTTTGCCGGAGAGCCGGTTTTCATTTTGCTTGTGTAAGGGATGCTGGCTGGGACTGTTTCCTGTGCATGTGCGAGTATTGTCTCGCCGAGACGTTCATTGGAAGCAAGAATTTCATTGAGCAGGTATGAATCGATGGCAGCCTGCTGAATGTCATTGATGTAAATAAAGGATAGCTCTGCATGACATTTGCCGGCAATGAGTATAGCCATTTCAACGGCATGGCTGCTGGATTCAGAGCCATCAACAGGAATAAGAATACGGGTTAAGTTATCCATAAAAATCCTCCTCTTACATATAGATGAAAAGTGTTATGTCTTATCTCTATTTTAGAAGAAATTTATAGAAAAGTAAAATGATTTTTGGAAGATTTTGAAAAAACAGGATAAAAAATGACAGAAAATGAATGCAGTTTTTGTTTGGTTAGTTGACTGTAGAGTTATATGTTGTAGAATATAAGTATTATGACAAAAAATGAGGAGAAAAAAATGAAGGTTCTTGTTACGGGAGTTACGGGACAGCTTGGTTTCGATGTGATGGGTGAGTTAAAGCGACGGGGCATTGAATGCCTGGGGGCAGGGCACGCTGATTTTTCGCTTACAGATTTTGCTGCGACGAGGAATTTCATTGATGCGTATGGACCAGATGTTGTTGTTCATTGTGCGGCTTATACGGCTGTGGATAAGGCAGAGAATGAGCCGGAACTTTGTGCAGCCGTAAATGATGCGGCGGTACGGAATATTGCGGGGGTGTGCCGCGATAACAGGGCAAAGCTTGTCTATATTAGTACGGATTATGTATTTTCTGGTGAGGGTACGGAGTTTTATGTGCCGGAAGCGCCTAAGGCACCACAAAATGTCTATGGGCGGACGAAGCTTGCGGGGGAACGGGCCGTGCAGGAGATTTTAAAAGAATATTTTATTGTTCGTATTTCCTGGGTGTTTGGAAAAAATGGAAAAAATTTTATAAAGACGATGCTGCAATTGGGGGAAACACATAAGGCACTGACGATTGTGGATGATCAGGTTGGTTCACCAACGTATACCGTTGATCTGGCAAACCTGCTCGTTGATTTGGCAGCAACGGAAAAGTATGGTGTCTATCATGCAACGAATGAAGGGGTTTGTTCGTGGGCAGAATTTGCCAGAGAGGTGTTTTATCAGGCAGGATTGAATGTAAAGGTTACGGGGGTGCCATCGTCAGCGTATCCAACGCAGGCGGTACGACCACATAATTCAAGGTTGAGCAAGAAATGCCTTGCAGCGGCAGGATTTGTTCGGCTGCCTGTATGGCAGGATGCTGTGCGGCGCTATTTGCAGGAGATTGGGCGATAAACGTGTTTTTGACAGATGATGCCGTATTTACGGTACCTGAAAAAATAAAGTTTGGTTTGACAGGCGAATGAATTATATTTATGATAGTATTATTATGTAGTGATTAAAAGATTTACATAAGTATGTTTTTGCAGAAGTTTTCAGGGCTTTTGCTGAAGCGGCAGAGGAGAGGTGTCGAAGATGAAGGTTTTAGTTACAGGAGGAGCCGGTTTTATTGGGTCGCATTTGGTACGTAAACTTGCAGCTGAAGGCTGCGAAACTGTTGTTATAGATAATTTAAGCATAGGTGTCAGGGAAAATTTACCTGAGGGTATTTCGCTTTTGGAAATGGATATTTGCAGCGATACACTGGATGAGATTTTTGCTGTGGAACACTTTGATGCAGTTGTACATCTTGCCGGACAGACGATGGTAGATGTATCAGTGCGTGAACCGGGATTTGATGCGCGCCAGAATATCGGTGGTACGATAAGTGTGCTGGAAGCGGCACGCAAGAATGGTGTAAAGCGCGTGATTTTTGCTTCGACAGCGGCGGCTTATGGTGATGTAAAAGAAGAGAATCTGCCAATTAAAGAGGCAATGGAGCTGTCTCCGATGTCTTTCTATGGCTTGAGTAAGGTAACGATGGAGCATTATCTGGAGCTCTATCATAAAATTTTTGGTCTTGATTATGTTGTGTGCCGCTTTGCAAATGTCTATGGTGAGCGCCAGGGTGATGGTGGTGAAGGCGGTGTTATTAGTATTTTTACGAAGTGTATTGCAGCAAAACAGGACATCACGATTTTTGGCGATGGGGAGCAGACGCGTGATTTTGTTTATGCAGGTGATATTGCGACAGGTATTTATGCGGCACTTTGCACGGAGCAGGTAAATGCGGCTTATAATCTGAGTACACAAACGGAAGTAAGTCTGCGGGAGCTTGTAAATATTCTTAGCAATATAGCTGGTCGTAAGATCGTGCCAAAGTATGGCCCTGAACGTCAGGGCGATATTTATAAATCCATGCTGTCGAATGCAAGGGCAAGGCGCGGACTTGGTTGGAAACCAATGGTGCCTCTGGAAGAAGGCTTGAATCGAACCTATAGGTATTTCGTGAAATAAGAGATACAGGTCATCATAAAGGGGAGTGCCGTATAATGTGCACTCCCCCTTTGAGTTGAATTGAACTGTTCTTTGATGATTTATTCTTTGATCATGAGTGCCATGAAGATAAGATTGTCAGTGGAAGAATTGTTTTCAATACTGTGACCCTCACCATTTGGACAGTATGTGGTGTCACCAGCTTTGATACCAATTTCTTTGCCGTTATCGTTGTAAAGGCCTGAGCCTTGCAGAATATAATAGGTTTCGGTATTGCCATGGTGCTCATGGTAGCCAATGGAGCAGCCGGGTTCAAGTGTTACTTGTGCATAAAGATCACATTTATTGTTCAGTTCTTTTTCACTGAGAAGTGGTTCAATAATAACGTGGCCTTTTCCACCTGATTTTTTTTCTACGTTGAGAATTTTTTTGTTGATCAATACTGCCATGTTGGTCTCTCCTTTAAATGTATGATACGATATATTTAAGGATTTCTATATAAAAGAAAAGATTCCTTTTTTGTTGAGATGAATTTGGTGATTTTTATGAGATTGAAGCCTATAGAAATATCATACTGGATATTGAGAGGGAAATGTAATGATTTATTTGTTGAAATTTGGTGCAAGTTTTGTTTTGCCGCCAGGTATTTTTTTTGTGGCTTTTACGGTGCTTGCTGTTTATTGTTGGCGAAAGCGTCAGAAAAAAATTGCCGGATATATTTTGGCAGTTACGTTTATTTTTTATCTTTTTTCAACGAGTCTTATGTCGGAGTATTTTCTTGGCAGGCTGGAATCGGTTTATGAGCCGCCGACAAATCCACAAGGGGATGTTATCATCATGCTCGGCGGTGGGGCGATGCAGGATACACCAGATGTCGATGGCATTGGCACTCTTTGCGGCAGCCCGGCAAATCGGCTGCTTACAGCCGTGCGTTTACAGAAAAAGCTTCAGGTGCCAATTCTTTTGACAGGCGGGCAGGTATATCGGGACAGTGGTAAGGAGGCGGCAATTTCCAAACGCATTTTAGTAAGTCTTGGGGTGGAGGAAAAGGATATTCTCATTGAGGATAAGAGTCTTAATACACGGCAGAATGCGGAGTTTTCCAGCCGTATTCTGCGTGAATATGGGCTTACGCAGCCAATTCTTGTGACATCGGCGTTTCATATGGAGCGTGCTGTCCTGAACTTTACGAAGGAAAATGTGAAGGTTGTGCCATATCCGTCAGACTATATGGTGAATCGTACGCATGTGTTTCATTATACAAAGCTTATGGCACAGTCGGGAGCACTTGTTGGTAATGTGATGGTACTGCAGGAAAAGCTTCGGACATTTGTTACACGATATTTTGAATGAGCAGATGATAAAAATAGAGAGACGCAGAGGTGTACTATGACAAAGAACTTAACAGAAGGGAATCCGGCAAAGCTGATTTTCTTTTTTACGATGCCGCTTATTGCGGGTAATATATTTCAACAGCTTTATGCGTTTGTCGATACGCTGCTTGTAGGACGTTTTCTGGGGGTAGATGCACTGGCCGCGGTTGGCTGTACGGGAAGTCTTATGTTTTTTATGATCGGGTTTGTTATCGGGCTTACAACAGGATTCTCTATTTATACGGGACAGCGTTTTGGGGCAAATGACGAGGAGGGTGTGCGCCGGAGTGCTGCAGCCTGCGTTGTACTAAGTATTGTCTCGGCAATTATATTGACGGTGTTTGGTACGCTGCTTTGTCGGACTTTTTTGATCTGGATGCAGACACCGGCGGAAATTCTCGATGATGCGACGAAATTTATCAGTATCGTTTATGGTGGAGTTTCGATTACGGTTATGTTTAATATGTTGTCGAATCTCATTCGGGCACTTGGTGACAGCCGGACACCACTTTATTTTATGATACTGGCGACGGTTATTAATATTATTTTGGAAGTGCTCTTCATTCTTGTATTTGAATGGGGGGTTTCCGGAGCGGCGGCTGCAACGGTAACGGCACAGCTGATATCAAATCTTTTTTGTATGCTGTACATAGTGAAGAAATTACCGATTCTTCATATCAGGCGGGAAGACTGGCATCTTTCAAAGAAATTCCTATGGGAACATCTTAAAGTTGGTCTGCCAATGGGGTTTCAGGCTTCGATCATTGCAATTGGGGCGATTGTTTTGCAGATTGCATTGAATAATCTGGGTCCGGTTGCTGTGGCAGCCTACGCAGCGGCACAGAAGGTTGATGCTGTTGCTGTAATGCCAATGATGTCTTTTGGCATGGCCATGGCAGCCTATACGGCACAGAACTATGGGGCAAAGAAGATTGATCGCATTGAAAAGGGTGTAAATCAATGCATCCTTATGTCAGGAACGTTTAGTATTCTGGTTGGACTTTTTAATATATTTTGCGGACCGTATATCATGCATATGTTTGTTGGTGATGGACAGCAGCAGGTTATTGATTATGGTCAGATGTATCTTACAGTGAATGGCGTCAACTATTTTGTTTTGTCACTGCTTTTTGTCTATCGCTATACACTGCAGGGATTGGGACAAAGTATGGTACCGACGATTGCGGGAATTGTGGAGCTTCTTATGCGCGCTGGGGCAGCAATTGTCCTTGTGAATTATTTTGGCTATATTGGCGCCTGCTTTGCGAATCCAATGGCTTGGATTGGTTCCTGTCTGCCGCTTGCTGTGGCATACTATATGACGCGCAGAGGACTGAGGAAGTCTTATGCTAAGGTATACAGCAAGGCATAGCAGTGGTGATGATGAAAGAAAAAAATCCTTTATAAAGGGATTTTTCTTCTATATAACGAATATATACAAGATTCATAAAATGATAGCAGGAGAGTGAATGGTATGGAATTAAGCAGAAAAGGTTTTGGTGCATATGATATCCGAGGGAAGTATCCGACGGAGGTCAATGAGGAGATTGCATATCGTATAGGGCGGACTTTTGTTGAATTGTTTGAGGCAAAGAAAGTAGCTGTTGGTCATGATATTCGTTTATCGGGACCATCCATTCGTGATGCGCTTGTTCGCGGTCTTACAGAAATGGGTTGTGATGTTGTCGATATTGGACAGTGCGGTACAGAAATGATTTATTTTGCCACAGCACATTTGAGGCTGGATGGCGGTATTATGATAACGGCCAGTCACAATCCGAAAGAATATAATGGGATGAAGCTTGTCCGTAAGGAAGCGCGTCCAATCAGCAGTGATACAGGACTTAAGGATATAGAAGAAAAGGTTATCACTGGTGTGTTCGCTCCGGTCAACGGACCGAAGGGTTCTGTTGAAAAAATCGATATTATGGCAGATTATATCAAGCATTTGCTTACTTATGTCGATTTGAAATCATTGAAGCCGCTTAAAATTGTTATGAACACAGGAAACGGTGCAGCTGGCCCGATTATTAATGCAATTGAAAAGTATTTACCGTTTGAATGTATTAAGGTCTACAACGAACCGGATGGTAATTTCCCGAATGGTGTACCAAATCCAATCTTACAGGAAAATCGAGAAGCTACGGCAAAAGTCGTACGGGAACACCATGCAGATGTTGGAATTGCCTGGGATGGTGATTTTGATCGCTGTTTCATGTTTGATGAAAAGGGCAGCTTTATTGAAGGGTACTACATGGTGGGATTTCTGGCAAAGGCTTTTTTGGCAAAGAACAAGGGAGCAAAGGTCATCTATGATCCGCGTCTTGTTTGGAACACGATTGAAATTGCTGAAGAAATGGGTGGAATACCCGTTATGTGCAAGAGCGGGCATGCGTTTATCAAGGATCGTATGCGAAAAGAAAACGCAGTCTATGGCGGAGAGATGTCAGCACATCATTATTTTAAGGAATTCTCTTTTTGTGACAGCGGCATGATTCCATGGCTTCTTGTGCTTGAGCTGCTTTCCAAGGCAGGCAGGCCGTTATCGACACTTATGCAGGAGCGTATGGAACGTTACCCGATCAGTGGAGAAATTAACAGTAAGGTACAGGATGCAAAGGCTGTACTTGCAAAAATTGAAGGACTTTATGGTAAAACTGGAACGGTGACAAAAATTGACGGGCTTAGTATTGAGTATCCTGAATGGCGGTTCAATTTGCGTATGTCAAATACGGAACCGGTTATTCGCCTGAACGTTGAAGTCCGCCAGGATAAGAAACTGCTCAAAGATAAGACTGACGAACTTTTGAAAATTATTCGCGGATAAGCAGCAGGAAAAGAAGAGGAGGAGCAGGTAGTCTATGCAGAGAATTCGTAAGGCGATTATTCCAGCAGCAGGACTGGGTACACGTTTTTTGCCAGCCACAAAAGCACAGGCAAAAGAAATGCTGCCAATCGTTGATAAACCAGCAATTCAGTTTATTGTTGAAGAAGCAATTGCTTCGGGTATCGAAGAAATACTTATTATTACGGGGCGGAATAAACGCTCAATTGAGGATCATTTCGATCGTTCACTGGAGCTTGAGATGCAGCTCAAAGCACAAGGGAAATATGAAATGCTCAGTATGATTGAGGATATATCAAATATTACAGTTCACTTTATTCGTCAGAAGGAAGCCAGGGGTCTTGGTCATGCTGTGCTTTGTGCACGGCAGTTCGTTGGCAATGAACCTTTTGCTGTACTTCTTGGCGATGATCTTGTTGATGCTAAAGTGCCTTGCCTGGCACAGCTTATGAATGTTTATGAGGATCTTGGCGGAAGCGTGCTTGGCGTACAGCGAGTGCCGGAAGATAAGGTGTCAAGCTATGGTATTGTAAATCCGCGAGCGGTGAAACCGAATATCTGGCAGGCACTTAATCTTATCGAAAAGCCTGATGCTGGGGAGGCTCCATCTAATCTTGCTGTATTAGGACGTTATATTCTTGATCCGGAGATTTTTGAAATTTTAGCGCATACTACACCAGGCCGCGGCAATGAGATTCAGCTCACCGATGCAATTTGTGAGCTTGCATCAAAGAAACCAGTCTATGCTTATAACTTTTATGGCCGTCGCTATGATATCGGCGATAAAGAAGGGTTTCTTGAAGCAACGGTAGAATATGCACTTAAACGGCCGGAGCTTCGGGAACATTTTATGACCTATTTATTGCAGTCTATCGGACCGATGCTTACAAGGGAAGATAAAAGGACAAATGAGAACAAACAAGAATAAATCGTCTGCGTTTTGGTAAAAACGATAGGAAAACTGGTCTTAACAGCCAAACATCCACATGATATAATATAAATTGTATAGTGAAGGTACATTAATATGATGGAAAAATAGTAGATATGAATCGAGGGTGTTAAAGAATATGAGTTTAAAATTGAAGTCTGGTTTTGTATTTGATTATGATAATCTTTTTGGTGAAGGCAAGGTTACAGCAGAAGATCTTAAGGCTTATGAAAAAGATTTAAAAAAAGCCCATGAAGCAATGAAAGTTATGCGTGATACGGGTGTGATTCGTGAACATTTATCGAAGGATGGTACGCCGGAACGGGTTCTGTTCAGCCAGCTGCCTTATATTGAAGAAGGTCATCTGAACTCACCAAAGTCCATGGCACATTTACAGGAACTGACTGATTCAGTAAAGAATCGTGTTGATGCTGTTGTATCACTTGGTATTGGTGGGTCCTATCTTGGCAACAAGGTGCTTTTTGATGTTCATTGCGGTGAGTTTTGGAATAGTAAATCGCTGGAGGAACGAAAAGGTTTTCCAAAGATTTATTTTAGCGGTAATAACATAGATCCACGCAGAACAAATGATCTTATTGCCCATTTTGAAGCTGCGGCAAAAGTTACAAAGTCTCATGCAAAGCGCACATATCGTGTGATGCTGCTTGTTATATCCAAGTCGGGTGGTACACTTGATACAATGTCAAATTTCATGGTTATCTATGAAGCACTCAGGAAGAATCCGGAGATCGAAGTCGAAGTCGTAGCTGTAACGGATCCAAATGAAAAGAAGCCTACACTTTTGAAAAAACTTGCGGTTGAAAAGAATTGGCCAACGTACAGTGTTCCAGATGGTGTTGGCGGACGATTCTCGATTTTTTGTGAAGTTGGACTTACACTGGCAGCCTGTATTGGCTTTGATATTAAGGCTTTTCTTGATGGTGCAAAAGATATGGATAAGGTCTGTCAGAATGAAGATTTGTGGCAGAACCCGGCAATGCTCAATGCCGCACTCAAGTTTATTGCTTCGGAAAAATACGGTCGTGACATTGAAGTTATGATGTCCTATGGTGATTATCTGAAATCTGTTTCCGAATGGTATGTACAGCTTTTGGCTGAATCACTTGGCAAGCAGTTTAATAAGGAAGGCAAGGAAGTCTGCTATGGCAGAACACCGATTGTTGCAGTTGGAACGACAGATATGCATGCACAGACACAGCAGCATCAGGAAGGTAAATTGAACAAGATTGTACAATTCATTCGTATCGAAAAGTGGAAGAATGATATAACGATTCCAAATGCTTTTCCTGAAGCCCAAAAACTGTCGGATATTTCTGGTGTGACAATGGGACAGGCACTTGAGGTTGCTCGTCAGTCCAATGCTGATGCGCTTGCATCGAATCAGCGTTTTAATGCGCTTTTCAGTCTGCCGGAGCTTACGCCTTATCATCTTGGGGAGCTTCTCTATATGTTGTCGATGTCCATTGCCTATGAGGGTGAACTTGCGGATGTAGACGCATTCAATCAGCCAGGTGTTGAGGCCTATAAGAAGATCATGGGACCGAAACTTCAGGCGTTGAAAAAAGAATAGGATAAAAAGATACAGCTCTGTAATTCCCTGGGAAGGGCAGAGCTGTTTTGTCTATACTGAATTTATGCAATATTCCAACGAATTGAGGCGGTCGTATGCAGGCTGAATGGCAAAAGTTTTGGCGGGAACCAAGAAATAGAGTGCTTTTTCTTGTTTTTTTGCTGCTTGCCGGCTATGCAGTTTTTATGCAGGTGACATCGGCGACAACTTCTTTACCAGCAGAGGTTGAACAGGTGAGGGAACCTATGGCAGCTGCTGCAGAAAAGTCAGAAAAGCCGAAGCGGGTAAAGGGGGCAGAAAAAGCGGAAAAAAACAGTGTATTACAGGATCCCTTTCACATACAGCATGCTGCAAGACAGGAGGCCGCGGAGCCGCTTGCAAGAATGAAGCCAGTTGTAAAACAGGAGCAGGTAAGATCTGGAACTGCAGCTTCCGGCAGAAAGAAGACGGAGCTGCATCTTATGGGTGTTTTACAGGGAACGAATCGTTCAGTAGCGCTTCTTGTGTTCAATGGGAAAAAGGTATCACTGGCAGTCGGTGAATCTATTGATGGTTACAAACTTGAGTCAGTAGAACGGGAGTGTGCATATCTTACAGGACCAGATGGTGAAATGATACTGCATCTGGGAAAATAAGAGGAGGAAATCAAGGATGAAAGGTTTCTGCATAATGCTTTTTTGTATTTTGTTTTGGCTGCCGCCAGTACCGGCGAACGCACTTTCTCTGAATGTTATGAATGGTGATGTGCGTGAGGTATTGTCATCGCTGGCAAGTCTTGGTGGTGTAGATATTATTTTGGAAGATGCTGTGAGTGGTACGATTACATTGCAGCTTAATGATGTAGAGCTTGATGATGCACTTGAACTAATTACACGGGCAAATGGACTTGTTTATGAGGTACATAACAATACGATTGTTGTTGGTACACAGAAATCGCTGGGAAAAGGTTTTAGCAGCATGCATGTATTTCATATTCAATTTGCGGATCCCGATATTTTATGTAATGCCATAACTTTATCGCTTGGAGAAGAAGGATTTGCGTCTGGAATGCAGAATATAAAAGGTGGAATAGATTTAAAGGAAAAAGAAGTAAAACAAAAGGAACAGGCGGGAAGTAATCGATTACTTGTCGACAGAGCAACGAATTCGCTGCTTCTTTATGGTACGAATACAGAGGCAGAAGCTGCTCAAAAGCTTCTAGAGAAGCTGGATGTTCCGACAAAGCAGGTATCGCTGGAGGCAAAGGTCATTGCAATTCAAAAGGATGCGGCAAAGAAGCTTGGCATTGAATGGGAATGGTCAAAGCTGCCGCAATCACCGGAATATACAACGACGTATGAGTCAGTTCGCCATTCTGTAAGGAAGGCGGACGGGTCCTATACGACGGTGACGGAAGATGTTCCGCGGACAACGGTTACGCGGTCCTTGGAAAATGGAGAATCTGTACCCGGAGTTATAAGTTTTGGGCATGGCCCGGAGGGGCATCCTTTTGAATTTTATTATGCAGCTAAACTCAATGCGCTTATTACAGACGGCAAGGCATCTGTTCTTGCCCGACCCAATATTACAACACTGCAGGGAAGGGAAGCTGTAATAAATATAGGTGGTGAAGTGCCAATACCAACGATATCGACAACGAACAGTACAGTAACGACATCGGTTGTGTATAGAGAATCAGGGATTATTCTAAAATACATACCAAGGGTGAATGCAGATGGTTATATTACAGCAACAGTACATACGGAAGTTAGTTCGCCGCTTTATGTAGAAGAAGTAAAGGCGTATCGCTTTCAAAAGCGTTCAGCAGATACAACGGTTCGTCTTCGGGATGGAGAAACGATGGTTATTGGTGGACTTATCGGCAGTGAGGAGTCACGAAGTTTAAGTAAAATTCCTTTTTTGGGAGATTTGCCGATTATAGGACAGTTTTTTCGTAACGAAAAAAATAGTAAGTCAGAGTCAGAAATTATGATATTTTTAACGGCAAAAGTTGTGGGATAAAGTTTTATAAAAGGGCAAAAGGAGAAAGTATGGCAATCAAAATATTAATTGCTGATGACCACGCATTATTGCGTCAAGGCATAAAAAGAGTATTGAATTTTGAGGAAGATTTGGAAGTCGTTGGTGAAGCTGAAGATGGGCAGGAAACTTTAGTGCGTACGCTTGTGTTACAGCCTGATGTTTTACTGCTGGACTTGAATATGCCAGGACTTAGCGGACTTGAAGTAGCGCGTCAGCTGGCTACAACGAAGACAAAGACAAAGATCATTGTGCTGACAATTCATGATAGTGATAATTATGTATTGGAACTCTTGAAGAATGGTGCACTTGGCTATTTGTTGAAAGATGTAGAGCCGACGATGCTCATTAAGGCAATCCATGTGGTAAATGAAGGCAATGCGTTTGTTTATCCCAAACTTGCTGAGCGACTTTTTGGTGGAATGAATGAAGATGATGATATCAATGAAAAAGCTCGGGAAATGTGGCACAAGAACAGGTCAGAACGTCTTACGGCGCGCGAGACGGATGTGCTTTCATGCATTGCTAAGGGCTTCAGCAACCAGGATATTGCGCAAGCTTTGTTTGTAAGTGAAAAAACGGTCAAGAACCATTTGACAAATATTTTTCGCAAACTTAATGTAAATGATCGTACACAGGCACTTATCTATGTACTTAAGCATAAGATCATGACATTGGAATAGTAAACCGAAGCAGAGGCTGTCATACTGAGAAATCAGTGTGGTAGTCTTTTTTTGTAATTGTTGCCCATAGGAGAAAATACTTGTATAATAGTTTATGTATTTTCTTGGTTTTGTGGTGAAAAACATGGAAAAATTCTGTACTCTGGTATATAATAAAACAAGATAAAATGAATGACATTCGTATTTGATACATATTCATTGTTCAAAGAATGAAAGAATGGAGTGAGACACCTGAATGTATCCGATAAATCTTTCAATTAAAGGAAGACGATGTGCTGTTGTTGGCGGCGGGAGGATCGCACAGCGCAAGGTCAAAACGCTTCTTTGCGAAGGCGCCGCTGTTGTTGTGATTGCGCCGCGAATTACAGAAGAAATCAGCACATTGCATGATGAAGGAAAGATTATTTGGAAGAAGGCAGTTTATACAAAGGGGAGTCTTCAAGGCTTTTTTATCATTATTTGTGCAACGGATGATGCGGCAGTAAATGCGGTGGCAGCAGCCGAGGCAAAGGCGCTGGGGGCACTTGTAAACGTTGTAGAACCATCTGATCTCAGCAACTTTATGGTGCCGGCACAAGTACGGCGTGGTAATCTCCTGCTGACTGTATCGACAGGCGGCAGGAGTCCGGCTTTTTCCCGGCAGCTTAAGCATGAGCTTGAGCTGTCTTTTGGTGATACCTATGGTATATGGCTTGAAATATTGGCAGGACTTCGATTGGAGATGAAGGAACGGCTGGAAAACAGCTGTAAACGGGAAGAGTTTTGGCGCTATGCACTTGATGCACATTTGCTGGAATTGGTGAAGCAAGGTAAATTTGAGAAAGCGGAGGCAGAGATAAGAAATGCAATTAGTAGTTTTGGGACTGAATCATAAAACTGCACCGGTAGAAGTCCGGGAAAGATTTTCTATAGCAAAAGAAAATATTTGCAAAGGGCTGCGTCATCTTGATGAATATGAATCAGTTAATGAAGCAGTTGTGCTATCGACTTGCAACCGCAGTGAAATGTATGCTGTTGTTGATGATATTAATATAGATTTGCCGACAATTAAGCAGTTTCTTTTTGATCTTACGGGAAATGAAGAATGTATTGATGACTATTTCTACTGCTATGTGGACAGTGAATGCATAGAGCATCTTTTTCGCGTAGCATCAAGCCTTGATTCACTTGTCGTAGGTGAGGGGCAGATTCTGAGTCAGGTAAAACAGGCCTATGCACTTGCACGCGAAGAGGAAACGACGAGCACGGTACTTAATACGCTGTTTCATCGGGCGATTGCCACAGGCAAGCGTGTTCGTACGGAAACACGTATTGCGTATAACGCTGTATCGGTAAGTTATGCAGCAGTCGAGCTTGCTAAGGAAATATTTGGCAGTCTTATGGCATCGAGTGTGTTGATTTTTGGTGCAGGCAAGATGGCTGAGCTTACGGCACAGCATCTTGTATCAAAGGGAGCACAGAAAATCTATGTGGCAAACCGCCATATAGAAAAGGCAAAAGAACTGGCTGCTCGTTTTGATGGAGAGGCTATTCCTTTTGATAAGGCGTTTAAGAAGGCAGTCAATGCGGATGTTGTTGTTACTTCGACGGGGGCACCACACTATGTAGTCAAGCCATGGGAAACCCAACAGCTTATGACGAAGCGGAATGGTCGTCCACTTGTCTTTATTGACATTGCTGTACCGCGCGATGTTGATCCGGAAGTGGCAGACATCAAAGGTGTAAGTCTCTATAATATCGATGATCTGGAAGCTGTCGTTGATGAAAATATTAAGGAACGCAAGCATGAAGCAAAGCGTGCAAATAAAATCGTGAAGGAAGAGTCTGCTGCACTTATAAATAAATTTCAGTATCTTTCTTTTCGGCCGCTTATGGCATTGCTTTCAGAGAAGGCGGAACGCACGCGCCGCCGCGAGGTAAAGCGGGCTATGACGAAGCTTCCAAATCTTACGGAAGAAGAACACAGGGCAATGGAACACATGACAAAGATGATTGTTCGGAAGCTTTTGCGTGAACCAATGACGAAAATCAATTCTGCTGCAGGAACGGAACAGGAGCAGTTTTATATCGATGCAATGCGCAGTTTGTTTAAACTTGATACGTTAGGAGAGGCAAAAACAAGTGAAGAAAGACACAATAATTATCGGTACGCGCAGCAGTAAGCTTGCGCTTTGGCAGGCAGACTATGTCGCGGATTGTCTGCGAAATAAATATCCCGG
>Ga0172378_10003203_pt1 | contig 15405 bp, 19 predicted proteins | sample GrowelOW332metaG_FD_119755 | JGI IMG/M metagenome (GOLD analysis project Ga0172378, IMG submission 119755) | Groundwater microbial communities from an aquifer near a municipal landfill in Southern Ontario, Canada - Pumphouse #3_1 metaG | ecosystem: Environmental > Aquatic > Deep subsurface >... | reverse complement strand
GCACAAGGAAGGGAAAAGCGTGCGGGTATCTTTCTCTATATAGGGTATAATTCTCTTATCAAGATATATTTAGGAGTCTTCCATGAGCGACATCGCGAAGTCAATTTCTCAAGCCATAAAAGATCGCAAAGTCGATTATCTTTCAGAAGATACCAATGGTAGTGTAGTCATATTGATTGCTAATCGATTATCGATGTTTCCGATTTCTTTTTATCAATCCAATCCAGAGGTCACCACGATTACACTACAAAAGCCTGATCGATTAGAACGTGAAGAGATGCTAGCCAAAATCGAAACTGCTTTTGATGTCAAGTTAAAACCAGGAGAAACACTTCTTAATTGTGAAAAGAAGAGTGAGTATATTGATATGCTAGATGATTTTACAAATCGTGAAATTATTCAATTATCAAAACTGTCTCGTAAAGAAGGTAAAATGACCTTCAACAAGCTTTTCTATTTATTTAAGTACGGCGAAAAGGACAATCCGTGGGAAAAACTTGATTACAATGACGTAAAAAACATCAAGAAAAAACTATCTGAGCGTGTTGTAGGTCAAGATGAAGCGATTGAGAAGATTGAGAATATTATTGTTAAAGCATATATGGGTTTAACTGGGTTGCATAAGTCTTCTAGTCGTGCAATGCCAAAAGGTGTGTTATTCTTTGTTGGACCCACTGGTGTTGGTAAAACAGAGTTATCAAAAACATTAGCACAATTCTTGTTTGGTGATGATCAAGCATGTATTCGCTTTGACATGAGTGAATATGGTACTGATAATTCCGATCAAAAATTAATCGGTGCGCCTCCAGGATATGTTGGATATGAGGAAGGCGGAAGGTTAACTAATGCGATCAAAGAGAAACCTTTTAGTGTTATCCTCTTTGATGAAATTGAGAAAGCAGCGAAACCAAATCCACGTATTTTAGACATTTTCTTACAAATACTAGAAGATGGCCGTTTGACAGATAGTAAAGGTGAAACAGTATACTTTAGTGAAAGTATCATTATCTTCACATCCAATCTTGGCGCAAGTGAAGTCAATCCTTCAGAAAATCACGAAGAAGTGGCAAAAGAATTCATCACTATCGTCAAAAATTATTTTGATAATGAAATCAAGAGACCTGAACTACTTGGCCGTATCGGCTACAACAATATCGTTCCTTTCAACTTCATACAAGATAAAGAATTCATGATGAAAATAGCAAGATCTAAACTCAGACCTATTCAACTGGGCATTTTTGAGAAATATCGAATCGATCTTGTTTTTGAAGATGAACTTAAGTTTGTGAATTACATCTTAAGTGATGCAGATATTACCAAAGGTGGCCGTGATATCCTAAATGCAATCAATGACAAGTTACTAGATGAACTTGCGATGTACCTATTCGCCAACAAGCAAGAACTAATAGCGCTCAAGGGTCAAAGTATTATGGTTAAGACAAATCACAAAGGATTGGAATTTAGCTTTGAAGTTGAATGAGATGAGATTCAATGTGGCTAGGATTAATCTCTGTACAGAAGCTGAAGGACCGCATAAAAGAATGGCTATTTGGTTTCAAGGATGCACAATAGGATGTCCTGGTTGTTGTAATCCTGAACTACAAGAGATGAAAGAAGCTCATATTTTGTCGTTGCAAGAAATCATTTCAATAGCTAAAAAATCTAAAGAAGAAAATGGTATTGAAGGAGTAACCTATTTAGGTGGTGAGTCGACACTCCAAAAACACTTGCCAGAACTATCAAATGAATTCCATAAAGTTGGACTTGGAGTAATTCTGTTCACCGGATACGAAATCAAACAGTTGAAAGAGTCATTGATATCGTCAGTAGATCTTATCATTGATGGGCAATTCGTCGAAAAAAAACTGGATCAAAATCGCAATCTAATTGGTTCAACAAACCAAACGTTTAACCATATCAGTAATCGATATATTGATGATATGGATTGGTTTATGAAAAAAAGAGATTTACAGGTCGAAGTAAATATTAGTGGTGATTTACTGATTACTGGAGATGTAGTAATTAAATAGATTTTTCGTGTTGAAGAATGCAAACATAATAAATACAAATTTAAGGAGAATATTTATGCCGAACGGATTTCAACAACCAATATCAATTAAAGAAGCAATGGACAACATCCACGCAAGAAAATATTTATTACCAGCAATTCAAAGAGAATTTGTTTGGGAAAGTGAACAAATAGAATTATTATTTGATAGCATCTTGAGAGATTATCCTATCAATTCATTTATGGCATGGAAGATATCTAGTGATGATTTGAAGTCAAGTTATAAGTTTTATGAATTTTTGAGTGAATTTCGGGAAGGCTTCAAAAAGGAGAATCCGTTAATTAGCACTGTCGGAGTGCATGATTTTGATGCTATAGTTGATGGTCAGCAAAGGCTAACAAGTCTATATCTCGGATTACACGGATCATACGCATATAAATTGCCTAGAAAATGGTGGATTGACAACGAAGAAAACATTCCCACCAGACATTTGTTTTTGAACTTATCATCAAAAATATCATCTGAAATTGATAATTCAAAAGAGTATGATTTCAAGTTCTTGGTTAAGCACAAGAAATCCTTTTTTGATGAAAAAGGGACCTTTTGGTTTAGATTAAAAGATATTATTAATATTAAATCACTAAGCAATGTGATGACATACCTAAAGTCGAACAATCTTGAAGAAAATGAATTTGCTAGTGATACATTATCCAAATTATTTCAAAAAATTCATTCTGATAAGCTTATTAATATGTACATTCATGAAGATAATGATCCAGATAAAATCTTAGAGATATTTTTGAGAACAAACAGTGGAGGGACACCATTAACTTTTTCAGATCTACTAATGTCAATATCTTCTGCAAATTGGAAGAATATAGATGCTAGAGTAGAACTCAACAAATTAGTTACCGAAATTAATAAACTGGGCACACCAGGTTTTAGGATTTCTAGAGATTTCATTTTAAAAACGTGTTTAGTTATTTTTTCTGAAGATATTAGATTCCAACTTAAAAACTTCGGAGTTTCCATGGTTGAAACCTTCGAAAAGAATTGGGAGAAAGTAAGAAAAAGCATAGTGTCAGCATTTACAATATTTGTTGATCTTGGATTTAATGATACAAACTTCAGAGCAAAGAACGCTGCCATTCCAGTAATTTATTATATTTATCTACATGATATATCTGATAAAATCGTTAAATCAACATTTGATGTTGATAGTAAGAATTCGATTAGAAAATGGCTAACTTTGAGTTTTATTAGATCTATTTTTGGTGGTCAAACCGACCAAGTACTTACAAAAATGAGAAATGTTATCAGAGACAATATATCGGTTGATTGCTACCCTTATGATGAATTGATTAATGCTTTTAGCAATGATCCAGCTAGAAACTATCAATTTGATGATGAATTCATAAATAATCTATTATATTTGGAATATGGTACTACTGAATGCGATTATTTGCTATATCTTCTTTATCCGGACAGGGTCTCACAAAATATTCATAGAGATCACATGCATCCAAAGTCTTTCTTTGAAGACCAAGTTAATGTGGATTCAATTGTCAATGAAGAATCCAAAAAATTAGCGAGTGAGAGGAAGTACTGGAATTCATTGCTAAATCTTCAACTTCTTGATGCGACGCAAAATACGCATAAGCAGGATAAAACACTTGAAGAATGGGTAATAGAACAGAAAATTGATATGAGAGATTTGTTAGTAGATGATAATGTACTTTTATCTATAGAATCATTCAATGATTTCATTAAGTCAAGAATGAAGAATATTGCAAGTCTATTAAAGACAATAAAGTAATTTTCATATATTATTAGATATAATTAAAGGTGGTATTATGATTGATAAAATTGTTGAATTTTGTAAATTTAACCTGAACCTTAACAGTGTTGAATACTCAGAACCATACCAGTCCCTAGATGTATGTATCATTGATGTCGTATACTCACTTAGAGCTAAATATTTTCAAGTTACTGTTCCTGTAGTTCAAAGATATGCAGACAATTTCATGAACGGTGATAGGCTGGCTAAAGGATATACTCTTTTTGATTTAATGGATCACATTGATTCTTCTGGCGGTGTAAAGAAATTTGCAAGTGATATCCTTAAGAATAATCAACAAATAAGCGGTCGACTGAAATCTGAAATCTGTTATGAGCTTGCAAGGAAACTCAGACTTCTAAACATTGAAACGATAGAAGATTTCATTGGGTATGAAAATACAGAGATTTTAGAAATAACAATACAATCTGTAAAGGGTATAGGACTCGCAGGGTTGAATTATTTATTCATGTTAGCTGGTGATCCGAATAGGTGTAAGCCAGACGTTCATATTCATCGATTTATATATGATGCTACTGGCAGAGATGTAACTGATGAAGAATGTCAAACTCTTTTGACTGAGACCGTTAAAACGCTACGATTTATTTATCCTAATATCACTGTAAGAACATTGGATTCGATTATTTGGAATAAATATCAAATTGAAAACAAGAAACGATTTGGAGTGTGAAGTATGAGTTACAAACAAGAGATAACCGACTTGATAATTAATGCATCATCATATACAGGCAAGCCACTTACACTAAAGGATTTTATGATTGTTTATCAACCACTTGGACATAAACCTCTCAAGTTGCCATCAAGGAAAATGGCTGTATATACATTTGTATATAATGGATTTTTTTTGAAGATTGGTCAAGCGAATCAAAATAGTAATGCTCGGTATCAAAGCCATCCATATAATGTCGGAAGTGCTAACAGTACTTTAGCTAAAAGCCTGCTAAAAGATCCGTCTATGTCTGGGCTTGTGAATGCTAACAATGTAAATCAATGGATTAAAGATAACTGTGAAAGATTTGATGTAATTATTGATGCGAAACATCAAAAGGTTGCCTTGAATTTTATAGAAGGATTATTACATTATAAATATAATCCAAAATATGAAGGTTGATTAATACTGTTTTATATAATATAACTTATATTACCTTGGTACAAAGGGTAATGCAGGAATAATCCTGTAAATAATTGGCGTAAGCCAGAAGGAGATACTTATGAAAAGTATTGAAGTTATTGTGCCAAGGAATTTAATAAAGAAGTTTTATTTAAATCCCGAACCTTATGGAGACGGAGCCTATGTTGTTGATTTAGTCAATGGCATGTACACAGATGTGTTTTATCGAGAAATGGGAGACTATGTTACTATAACAAACGACAAAGAAATAATCTCATATCTCAAAACGAATTATGTGAAACCAAAAAACTATTTCCTTAGAAATGGAGTATTTTCATTTCTAGAAATAGAAAATGATGAACTTACTCTCATTGAAGAATGGAAGAAGATACCACCAATCCATATTCAAATGGACATTACAGAGGGGCACAAACTACCATCCGAATTTATTTTCTGTTTTTATTGGATTGAAGTTGGCAAGGTCTCCATAAAAGCAAATAGACTGACTCTTGATATTTTCGAGAAAGATTTTATTCAAATGATTGATATTGGCATCGCACTGGATATATTACAAGAAGGCGTTATTTAAACTGAGTATTGCGGGGACTCCCGTGATATAGCCAAAACAAAAAGGAGGTAGTTCAAGTATGAAGTACAACTTCAAAAAGGCACTCCCTGTTGTGGTGGAAATAATCATTATGTGAGTAGTGTTGCTATTTGGATACTGCTTTAACTTTTGATGAGTGTTCGCTATAACTGGGTTTGCCAATACTTTATGAATCATTGTAAAGTCAACAAGCCTTAAGTAGAAGGCGGAGAACCTGTTCTTGTTGAGCAGGTTCTTTTTTAATTTACATGAATCTGTAAATATAATTTATTTCATTAAAAAAAACAGCATTTCATTATTGTCATAAATAATTAAAACATGTCTATTGAAAATATGACAATAGTGAAGTATAATATGAAGTGTAAATGGAGGGAGTAATATATTATGGAAGAAATCATTAGAGATAATTTTAGGAGATTGAGAAGAAAAATTAATATTACCCAAGAACAAATGGCTGAGTATTTGAACTTAGAACAAAGTAGCATTAGCAAGTTTGAGAGTGGAGAGAGAACGATAAGTGTAAGCAACCTTGAAAAAGCATGTTCACTTTTTGGCATTCACATTAATGATATATATAAAGAAACAGATAATTTGCGCGCATTATCACCAGCATTTAGAAAAACAAATTTAAGTTTAGCATCACTTGAAGACATTTCAAATATAAATAAGATTGCAATGAACATCAAGGAAATGGATGCAATCTTGGAAAAGCACAATGGATAGACTTGTTTTACAAAGACGCGCGCTTAATATTCGTGATCACTTTGGTGTTGATGATAATTCGCCAATGGACTTGGTTGCTTTAGTTGCTACAAATTCAGAGATAACTCTAGTTTTTTACCCATTTAAAGAGGAAATTAGTGGAGTCTGTATTAAATCTGCGAATTTAATAGCAATTAACTCACATTCAACTTTGGGCAGACAAGCTTTTTCGATTGCTCATGAATTATATCACTTTTTTTATGATGGTGAAAAAACATCAATTAGCTACTTTGATGTTTCCGAGAATTCAAGAGTAGAAAAGGATGCGAACCTATTCGCATCATATTTACTTATGCCAGACTCAAGTTTTTCCCGTTATTGTAATAAACTAACTGATAATGGTTCAAAAAAGATTGAGCTACAAGATATTTTGGAAATTGAACAGTATTTCAGAGTGAGTAGAAATGCTGTGCTTGTTCGTTTGATTCAAGAAGAGTACATTACTATTGAGGAATCTGAACAATTTAAAACTGATATTGTTAAAAATGCAAAGAAATATGGATTTGATATTACCTTATATTTACCAACCGACATTAATAAGCCTAAAACATTTGGAGCATATTTAAAAAAAGCATTGGAATTAAAGGATTTAGGTTTGATATCTGACGGAAAATATGAAGAGTATCTGTTAGAAGCTTATAGAAGTGATATCGTATTTGATGATAATGGAGAAGAAGATATTTATGACTAAAGTTATCTTTTTCGATACGGATTGCATATCATCTTTTTTATGGACTAGGACTGAACATTTATTAATTCATTGCTTTGGAAATGATATGATTATCCCAAGACAAGTCTATAATGAGATTTCGAGTGTTCCTCATTTACAACAGAAAATAGATGTGATGGTAAATAATGGTAATCTGAAAATAGAAGATCTTCTAGTTGGTAGTGAAGAAAATAACCTATATTTAGATTTGACTGACTATACCAGATCTAGTACATTACCTCTGATTGGTAGAGGAGAAGCTGCAGCAATCGTATTATCGAGAAAGAATAACGGCGTATTGGCTAGCAATAATTTTCGTGATGTAAAATATTATGTAGAATTGTATGGATTGAAACATATCGCAACTCACGATATTATTCATAAAGCGGTTAATGATGGTATATTATCAATCCCACAAGCAGACGCAATTTGGATTCAAATGGTTGCAAAGAGGAGAAAATTACCTTTTAGAACATTTTCAGAATACTTAAATAGTTTATAAGAATATAAGGAGAATAAATCGAATGCCAAAACCAACTAACAAAATTGTAACGAATAGAAGATCACCAAAAAATGAGCCAGATTATATTCAAGCTTATATTAAACAAAATCCCTCCGCAAAGAAAAGGGATGGTTTAGATATTGCTGCTGTCAGAGATAAAGAGGGAAATCCCGGACATGCATTGATGAATCCAGAACATAATAGAAGTAAAGATAAAAACCCTCATCGTGGGCAGGAGTTTATTCCTGATATACAACTAAAAAAAGACATCCATAAGAAATAGTGGATGTCGGTCCATAGACCGAGTTTGGACCGAGATATTTTTTGGGGTGCGTAGAAAAGTTTAGGGTGCGTTTTTGTATTAAAATAGGTTATGCAACACATTTTGCAAACAAAGGTTTGATGCTCGTGTATCAAGCTTTTTTTAAAAAAATTGAGTGAAAACCTTTTTTATGTGTTTTTACATCCCATCATCAAATATCTCTAAACTAAATTCGATTTTTTGAACTATTTGTATCAATAATTTAGATTGTGCTATTATTGCCCTGAGGTGATGAAGATGCATGAACAAGCTCTACGCGCATTACTGCGCAAACAAAAAGATAATATTGATATTAGTCGAATAGATGAACTCGTTAATCATCTATTATTAATACCTGAAGAGCACATTCATAATGGCATATCTAAAACAAAGGAATCACTTGCCACTTTGCTTTTTGGTTTATTCTTTGGAATGCTCGGTGTCGATATGTTTTATATTGGTGAAACACGTCGAGGGCTACGCAAACTAATCATGACTATTCTTTTGAGTGTCTTTGATCTTGCCGGCTTTATTCTCATAATGATTGTTGTTGCAGATAATCCTGGTGGTCAAATATCTGCAAATATGATGCCATTATTTATTATATCGCTTGTTCTTTTTGGCCTCACGCTTATTTACGCACTCTTTATCACTATTTTTTGGATTATGGATATGACTGAGGCCTATAAACTAACACAAAAAGCCAATGCTGAAATGCTATTGAAATTATAATTTATTTATTTTTCTATTTTACAAAAACATAAGTAAAAAGCCTCCTAATTTACAAATGGAGGCTTTTTTGCAGGTGATTTATATTTTTAAAGTGTTTTACCTATTTAACGGGTCGAATATAGAAACGTCCATAAACTTGGTGAACCGCTGTGACATTGACAAAGACATGCGGGTCGATTTGTTGAATTAGTTCAATTGCCCGCCGCACTTCCGAAGAAGATATTGTCATATATAAAACAAAACGTTCATTACCAGTGTAAGCCCCTGTCCCTTTCACAATGGTACATCCATGATGAAAATGAACGATGAGTTCTTTGGATAAATCTGGATTTGTTGTAATAATTTGTAATTGGGTTTTCTTATTTCGAATATTGATTAAGTCAACAACAATCGCACTCATCACAACATAAATAACCGAATAAAGTAGTGAAGTAATCGCGGGTGAAAGTGGATTATTGAATATTTGATTGCCACTACTATTAACATAAACTTGATAAGCAGCGGGATTTTGATAATTTTCAATTAATGATACAGCAGTATATAAAAGCATAATGACGACGTTAATCGTAATCGCGTATTTACCAACATTGGTTGAACGCCGATTAGCAAAAAAGTATGTGAATACATCAATGCCGCCAGCGGAATGTTCGAATTTAAAAGCAATTGATGCACATAGTCCAGCAAAAATACCCGCGAGTAATGTCCGTGTTAATTCGGTATCTAACACAACAAGATTCGCCCAACTAACGGGGATAATCGCAATGAATAAAGATGTAAATAATACGTTAAGAATGGAAAAAATCGTAAAGCGTTTTGTAACTTTAATCCAGGCAAATACTAGCACTGGAATATTTAAAGAAGAATAAAGAATTGACTGCAAAACATATCTATCAATATTGATGCCAAAAATATCAACAATAACCTTAACAATAATTTGTGATAGCCCACTGACACCACTCGCGACAAAATTAAGCGATTGTGGACTAGACGGGTTAATAAAAAGTCGGAACCCAACCGAATAGATAAATGCACTTAAAATACACATAAATAAAGTCACAGCATAATCAAATGTTGTTTTTAAATGATTGTGTTTCGCTAAGTAGTTTTTTAGGTGCGTAAATCGTGTTTTTTTGTGGTTCATGTTATTCTCCAAGAATTATAGCAAGAAACTTATAAAAGACAATCGGAACTTATTTTAATAAAATAAGAATTGGATAAAATACAATCGTCTAAACTATAACTTTTTTTAGTTGAAATCACTAGGTCTCAATGATATTATTAACGTGCTATATTTTACTAGATATAGGAGGATTACTCTTTTATGAGCAAACAAGCAAACGGCGGAGACAATATCTTCAAGCGTATTTGGACTTGGTTCAAAAATACTGCTTGGATTCAACCTTTACTTATTGTCGGTATAATTTTTGGAATTATCTTCTCAATTCCGGCAATTTCTACGGCAATTAACGATGCACGCGAGCGGCGGGCGTCAGCCAACAATTTCTATGCTGAATATCAATTGAGCCTAGAAGGCGGACCGGAATCAGAAGCGCAAAAATTCATTGATGCGCTGGCAACTGGTGAAACCGCGGAATATGGCGAAAAGTTCTTCTTCATGGTTGTTCAAGAAACGTGTGGGGATTGTGAAAATGCCCGCGATGCCCTTGAACTTATTGTTGATGAATATAAAAAAGATTTCGATAACGGTGAATTCAAACTATATACAATCTTCGCTGATGAAGACACTGATAACGACTGGGAAGAATTCAACGAAGTAGCAAAAAATGCTTTTGATTCATTCCTTAGACGTGGTGAAAACCCTTCGTTCTTTGAAGATGTCGCTGATCGTGTGCGCGATTCTGGTTATTACCTTAATCATAATCTCGGTACTTCTTCAATTGAAGCGGCCGATGATGTCCTTGAACGCATTACCGCGGATAGCATTGAAGGTGATTTAGCTTTTAATACACCAACGATCTTCTTATATGATGCAACCGATGAAGTTGGTAACTATGGAATTACCGATGCCTTTATTACGGTTGAAGGCTCAAGTAAGTACGAACGCGCTGACACACTTGTTGATTGTTGGAATCATGAAAACAAATTTGAGACCGACGATCTTATCATTGAATAATTAAGAAAATTGCGCCTATCGTAAAGATAGGCTTTTTCTTTTGTCGCTTATTTGTTTTCGCTATAATATGAATATGTGAGGTAGCTTTATGCTCTTTAAACAATGGAATCGATTTCCAAATGACATTGTCGCCTGTACATCAACGCGTGCTGGCGGCGTTTCGGGTGGCGTTTACCAATCATTAAATCTTGCACTCCACGTTGGTGATCAACTAGAGGCAGTTAGTGAAAATCGTGAACGTTTCCGCAAAGCGCTAAATCTAAAATCATCACAGATTGTTTTTACCTTTCAAAATCATGGTGTTGATATGTTAGAAGCAACAAAAGATGATGGCGGAAAAGGTTATGCAGATTTAGAAGATGGTTTAAAGGCAGATGGCCTCTATACCAAAGAAAAAAATCTGGCTGTTGCAATTCAACACGCCGATTGTGTTCCAATATTTTTCTATATACCTAAAAAGCGTATTGTCGGCATTATTCATGCGGGATTTCCTGGGACTTTAAAAAGCGCGACGAAAGTCATGCTCACTGAATTAATGAAAAAAGAGAAGGTTGCACCGCAAGACATTTATTGTAATATTGGTCCAGCTTTAACTTTCTCGCATAAACTCATTACCCTCGAAACACGGGCCGAAATCGCAAGTTCAGGCGAAAGTTTCCACTTTGCTTTAAAAGCGGTTGGCGATGAAAATTATTTTGATACACCACTGATGAATTTTATTCAACTCCGCGAACTCGGAATTCCGGTTGATCAAATCGATTATGGTGGAGAGTGTGTTTATGAACATAGTGACAAATACTTCTCCGTTGCCCGCGATGGAAGTAAAAGCGGGCGGATGATTTCACTAATCTATCAAAAGTAGTTCTGAATAATGAAAAATGATCCGTTTGTGCCGGATCATTTTATTTATTTGTGTTTCTTTTTTAACGCGCCAATTACACTCGCTGGCACAAGCGGACTAATATCAACGCCTTCAATATACAGTTCTTTTAATGTTGAAGAAGCTAAAAAGTTATATTGAGACTTTGCCATAAAAAATACGACTTCAATATCTGGATCAACATAATTATTACCCGCGGCAAGTTTGAATTCATATTCAAAATCAGAAACCGCTCTTAGACCACGTACAAGAGCAGTTGCTTGATGTTTTTTCGCGTAATGAACGGAGAGACCTTTTGTTGCATCAACGCTGACATGTGGCATACTTTTTGTTGCTTCGCGAATCATTTCGACCCGTTCATCAATCGTAAAAAATGTTTTCTTATCGGCGGCGATTGCAACTAAAATAATCACTTCATCAAAAATATCTAAAGCGCGTTTTAAAATATCCATATGGCCATTAGTGATTGGATCAAATGATCCTGGATAGACGGCAATTCTTTTCATGCTATTTTTTCCTTATTATTTGGACAATTGTTTGTCCGTAATGATAATCCTTAACCTTGAATTCAGTGAGAGTAGATGCAGATATCGCAACTTGACCTTCATAAACGATTATAGCACCATCTTTGAGCAAAGCGTAAGCATTGAGGCGATTAATAACTTCTTCGGCAACTTGGTTTTGATAAGGCGGATCAAAAAACACAAGATCAAATTGCTGATGAGTTTCGGCAAGTGATTTGAGCGCGGAAATTGCATCCTGATTAATTAAAACACCTTTTTCATTTAAGAGATTAAGATTTTCTTGAACAACTTTGATCACATCAATTCTTTGATCAACAAAAGTAACGTTCGTTGCTCCACGTGAAAGTGCTTCAAGACCAAAAGTTCCGACTCCACAATATAAGTCTAAGACATTTGCTTGATTTGTCGCGGCGCCAATCGCGGAAAATATTGCTTCACGAATCCGGTCTTTCGTCGGACGCGTGTAAGCATCAACAAGAAATTTTAACTGGCGGTGGCGATATTTACCCCCAATAATGCGGATTGGCACAATGCCCTCCTAAATGATGGTTAAAGGGTCGAAATACCACTTGGTTAATTTGCTCATACATAGCTTGCACTTCACGATATTGCGCACGATAGGCAATAACAAGCGGATGCTCATCTAAAAGCAGTTTAGCGTGATATAGACGCGTTTGCGCTTCTTGTACAACTGTGCTATCTAAATCATAAACTTTGAGCAGCTGATTTAATGTGTCTTCGCACAAATGCAAATCTTTACTTAAAAATTGGATATGCTCATCATTTTCCATTGTGTTTTCACTAATAATCAGAGCAAGAACGCGTGAATCGCGATTAATTGCATCACGTAAATCTAGTGTGGTTTGGATAATTTCAGCGCTTTTTTGTATATTCATGCTATAAATTATAGCAAACTTTAAAAATGTAAGCAGTTTTATCACGCGAATTATTTTTTTGTGCTAATATATCGATATCGAGGAACAGATGTTAAAAATTATAAATGATAGCAATCCCCGCCTCCGTGAGCGGTCTTTGCCTGTGAATATCCCTTTAACTACGGAAGAACAAACGCTAGCAAAAGCAATGCTTGATTATTTAAAGCATAGTCAGGATGAAGAATATGCAGCAAAACATAATCTTCAAAGCGGCGTTGGTCTAGCAGCACCACAAGTTGGTGTTTTAAAGCGGATTATTGCCTTATATTACCCCAAAGCGGATAGCGATCAAGTCGTGGAGCTCGCTTTAGCTAATCCACGAATTGTTGCTTCTTCACTGCGTGAATGCTACATCAGTGGTGGTGAGGGTTGCCTTTCTGTTCCAGTTGTTCACCCGGGTCGCGTTTATCGGCCCTGGAAAGTCACGGTTGAAGCATACGATATTATCAACAAAAAAAATATTAAACTCGTGCTGCGCGGGTATGATGCAATTGTCATCCAGCATGAAATTGATCATCTCAATGGCGTACTATATTACGACCATATTGATCCTGAACGCGCATTGGAAGATGATCCATCTGTTGTTGTTGTTTAAACATTTTCGTTACACGAATAACTAATTCGTTAACGTTTTATACTTGGAGGTTTTTATATGGCTAGATCCCTACTTGGGGCGCCGGTTTCTGTTTATGCCCTTGGCGGTTTAAACGAGGTCGGAAAAAATACTTATGTTGTGGAAAACGATAAAACATTAATTATAATTGATGCTGGCGTACGTTTTCCCGAAGAAGACTTGCCCGGTGTTGACTATGTCATCCCGGACTATTCGCATCTACGCAATAATCGGAATAAAATTAAAGCGTTATTTATCACTCATGGACACGAAGATCATATCGGTGCTATTCCATTTTTAGTGCGCACAGTAAATATACCCGTGATTTATGCTCCGCGTTTAGCAGCGGCATTAATCCGGCACAAATTAAAAGACTTTCGCGTGCGGGAATCAGTAAAAATTGTCGAATACGATGAAGACGATATTTTTTATGTTGATGATTTTAAAATTTCGTTTTATCAAACAACACACTCGATTCCTGATGCTTTTGGCATCTGCATTGATACGCCGCACGGACGTATTGTTCATACAGGTGATTTTAAAGTTGATTTAACACCAGTTGGTAAAGACATTAATCTTGGCAAAATGGCCGAAATCGGTAATGAAGGTGTTGATTTATTGCTTTCGGATTCAACAAATGCTGAAACTCCAGGCTATACACAAAGTGAGCGCGCAGTTATTTCATCAATTAATGATATCTTTGCTAATGCCCCAGGGCGTTTAATTGTTTCAACCTTTTCTTCAAACATTTCACGCATCCAACAAATTGTTGAGGCTTCGGTAACTTACAAGAAAAAGATTGCGATTATTGGTCGTTCAATGACCAATGTCGTTTCAACTTCACGCGAACTTGGTTATATTAAGATTCCCGATGCTTCAATTGTCGATATCGATAATATTGGCACTTTAAAACCGGATGAAACTGTTATTTTATGTACGGGTTCGCAAGGTGAACCAATGGCGGCTTTATCCCGCATTGCCAACGGCGATCATAAATCGGTGCGCATCTTACCTGGTGATACTGTTGTTTTCTCTTCTTCGCCAATTCCCGGCAATAGCCAAAGTATTGATAAAGTTGTTAATCAACTAACGCGTTTAGGGGCGAATGTTCTAACAAAATCAATTTTATATAATATCCACTCGTCTGGTCATCCAAGCCAACAAGAGTTACAAATTGTGTTAAAGCTTTTCCGGCCAAAATACTTTATGCCAATTCATGGTGAATATCGGATGTTAAAGATTCATACCGAAGTTGCCGCTAAAGTTGGTGTTCCATTATCGAACTCCTTTATTTGCGGTAATGGCGATACACTCACTTTAAATAATCACGAAGTTACACGGGGCATGAGTGTTCCCGCGGATGATATCTATATTGATGGCAATGATATTAATGGACTAAGTAACGCGGTTATTCATGACCGCAAAATTTTAAACGAAGATGGCATGGTTTCTGTTCTTGTCGTCCTTGATTCATACAAAAATCAAATGATGATTCCCGCAAAAATCTACACACGCGGCTTTGTCCAATATGGCTTCACACACCTAATTCCGCATGCGGAAAAACGGGTAAATGATGCTTTAAATGGTTTATTCCATGGGCAAAAAATTACATTTGGTGATATCAAAAACACAATTCGTAACACCTTAAAAGGCTATTTATTTAATAAAACGGGGCGTAATCCAATGATTATCCCGGTGATTATGAATAAGGGAAGTGAATAAGATGCT
>Ga0172378_10003202_pt1 | contig 15405 bp, 14 predicted proteins | sample GrowelOW332metaG_FD_119755 | JGI IMG/M metagenome (GOLD analysis project Ga0172378, IMG submission 119755) | Groundwater microbial communities from an aquifer near a municipal landfill in Southern Ontario, Canada - Pumphouse #3_1 metaG | ecosystem: Environmental > Aquatic > Deep subsurface >... | reverse complement strand
GAAATTATAAATAATGGAAGTATTATAACAAAAAATAACGACAAAAGAATAGGAAAATGGTATTCCACCTCCTTAGAACCATTAAATGGAAACATAGATGAATTTAGAATATCCAATATTGCAAGATGGACAGAAAATTTTACACCACCTACACATGAATATACAATTGGAAATTTTTTAATTAAAGATAATAATAAATATAAATATATAGATAATAACAATAACATTATAACAATTAGTAATGGAGATACATTATATAATAATATTAATAATTATGGTATGTATGATTTAATAAATATTAATTCAAATATAATTAATATTTTAGATAATAATAATTTCAATATAAATATGCTAAAATAATTTTTATAAATAAATAATTTTTATATAGATAGGAGGAATAACATGTCAAACAAAAAAGCATTTATATTATCAGATGGTGCTATAAAAACATTTAATTCTAATAATATATGGGTAACAACATCATTATCATATGATTCATTAACTGTTGATGATTTTAATAATCAAGGATTTGATCCTGATATATTATCAACAAGTCTAACAAATATGTATGTTAACTTTATTGATAATGGTGAATTAGGAGATGATGGTCAACATTTATGGATATCACAAGATATAGATAAAAATTTAGGAGTTACTGCAATGGAATATGTTGATGATGATGTAACACCAAAAATAAATTTAACTATACCAGCATTTATACCAAAAGATCAATTAAAATCAACCGATAAACTATTAATTTACACAGATGATACAACATATCAACCAACAATAGTTAATACAAGTTTTTCTGCAACATCAACACATAATCAAGTTATAACTTTAACTGTTACACCAGAATACATATATAATAAAAAAGTTATATACAGAACAAGTGTTAATAATAATATATCAAGTTGGTCTTCTCCTCAAAGTTCTATTGATACATTTGATTTATCAATATTACCAAGTAATTTAGTTATAGGAAAAAACACTATATCAATAGATATTGCAGATGCTGATGATAATACAAAAACATCAACAACAACATTAGAAAATGCAATAACTTTAACAAATTCAGTTCCAACAATAAATATTATATCTGCTGAATCTGATAATTTTCAAATTCATTTTATAATAACAGATGCTGATGCGGGAGATTTAGGTACATATCAATTAACATTATCAAATTCAAAAGGTAATAAATTATTAGTACCATATGGCGATTTACAAAACATGCCTATTGATATTAAATATCAATTTGATTCAAGTGATATAGTTGTTAATGATACAAATATATTAAAAATTGAATTTAAAGATAATTTAAATTCATCATCTAGTACAAATTATACATTTACAGGTGAATATAAAAATATATTATTTTGTGATGAAAATGGTGAATATTATACAACAGATAAAGGTGCATTATTAAAATTATTAGATTTAGGTAAAATAATAGGTGGTAGAGCATCTGAAATAAAAACAATATCTTTACAAAATAATAACACATATGACATAAATAATATAACAATAACAAAAACAGATAATTCAAATATACCAGGTACATATGTTGAATTTAGTAAAACATCTAATCCATTTAATGCAATGAATGATTTAGATTTTGGAGACCAAACATTAAAATATAAAGATAAATTAGATTTTTATGTTAGATTAAGAACAGATGATACTGCAATGGGTATAGATCAATTTTATATAAATGTATTTGCAATGAATACAGATCAACAATAAATATTTCTCAATACAATGAGGTGATAAAATGTCACAATTAAATAATAAAATGAAAGCACAAGCTAACATTTTAAGTCAAAAAAATAATGATATAAATGCAGAAATAACTGTATCTACTTCTATTTATAATAATGCGGAAATAACAACTATTGGTAATGGTAATCATATGCAAGCCAAAGCAGAAATTATCACACCTCCATTATCAACATTAATTACATCAAGTACATATGATACATATACTCGTTCAGATCATGATACAATTTCATATGGTCAATCACAAACAATGTATACCGGTAAACTAAATAATGTTGATACAAATGCTTTTATATTTTTTGATATAAATAAATTATTAAATAATAATACAAATATAATAAAATCAGCAAAATTAAGATTATATTGTATTAATAAATCAAATGCAAGTATTACATTATATGAAGTTGATAAAAATTGGCAAGAAAATAGTACAACCTATTTAAATCAACCAAATAAAACAATTCCAATAACTCAAAATATTGATATAACAAATGAACAATCATATGTTGATATTGATTTATCAGATTATATAATTAAAACATTTAAATCTGAAAATAATACTGGTATTTGTATTTCATTAACTAATCCTAATTTATCAGCAAAAGGATTTTATTCAAAAGAATCAAGTTCCAGTTTAAAACCTCAATTAAATATTCAATATATTGATTTAAATGATATGGTTGAAACTAATGATATATATGGTAATATAAAAGTTAATCAAAAAGTTAATAATGATATAAATGCGGAAACAACAGTTTATGTTACTCATATGACAACATATAATGATAAAGATAGTAACATAATTATTAGTAATGAAAATCAAAGTGCTTCAATTGATATATTACAAAATAATGATATTAATTCTAATATAAATGTATATTATAATGATTTATCAGAAAATATATGTGAAATAACTCCTTATAGAAAAGAAACAAATTATAATAATGCAAATATAGATATTGTTGACCATATTACAACATATAATGATAAAGATAGTAATATAATTATTAGTAATGAAAATCAAAATAGTGGTATTGATGTTATAGATCATATTAATGATAATAATGATATTAATTGTAATATACAAACTATATCAAGTAAACAAGATAAAAATGAAATTAATTCTAATATAAATGTATATAAAAAAGAACAATCATATATAAATAGTGATATAAAAATAATTAAAAATTCAGATACAGAATCAGAAATAACAATATATCATTTAAATAACTCAGATAAAGATAGTAATATAATTATTAGTAATGAAAATCAAATTAGTAATATTAATATTATAGATCATATTAATGATAATAATGATATTAATTGTAATATACAAGTAAATAAACAATCAGTATTTGATACAAATTCAAATATTAATATTATAACAAAAATTAATTCATTTAATGATATAAATGCAGAAACAAATATTTATCAAAAATTAGATAATACACAATTAGCAGAAATAACAGTATCTAATAATTCTGATATAGATAGTTCAATATATATATCAAAACCATTTATAGATGCAGAAATTAATGTTATTGATTATGTAAAAACAAATACAGAAAATAATGCAGAAATTAATATTAATAATCATTTTAATAATGATGTAAATAGTTATATTAATATAAATCAAAAAATAATAAATGAAAAAGATAGTACAATTATAGTTACTGATACTAAATTCTCAGGATATATTGATATAATTTAATTATAAGAGAATATAATATTAAATAATATAAATATATGTAAAATAAAAATAAACCCATTAGAATCTCTCTATGGGTTTATTTTTTATGTTTCATTAGTATTTGAAGGTGGATTTGTAGGAATATTATTTTGTCCTGGAGAATTAATATTATTATTTGGTTCACCATTTTGACTAGGTAAATTTGTTTGTTGATTAACTAATGGACCAGTTGAAGGAGCATTAGGATCTAATATACTACCTCTTTCTTTTATTAAACATTCTTTTTCATTTTCCGAATTTAATCCAATAATAGACATCATTGTTTCAGTTGATATTAAATTTTTTTCAAATAATGATGTTACAAATTGACATTTATTTTGGTCAGCGGATATAATATCACTTTCCCATTTAATTTCTGGTATAATTAATTGTTTATCTTTTCTATTAGCAATTCTATAACCACCATTTAATTCTGATTGAATTGGTTTATAAAATCCTTGAATTTTAGCAATTGGTTTATATACTTTTTCTTTTATCCAATTTTCTAATCTAAGTCTATATGATAAATATTTTTTATTTATGCTATCTAAAGCCATTGAAACTGAACTATAATTAGGTGCTTCACCATCCAATAATGGTTCTGATATACCTAATCCTTCTAATAATTCTGTTTTAATAAATTCAAATTCTGGAGCTAATGGTAACATGCTAGAATTACTACCTACATAATCCAATTGTAAACCATACCAATAAACTAAAAAATTATTTGGATCATTTTCTAAATCTATTAAAGAATCTCTTAAGGCATCAATCTCTCCTTGTTGTGGCATTGGTTCTCCTGGTGCACCAACTTTTGCAACTCTTAATGGAAAAATATGATGACCAGCTATTGATTGTTGTGCTTGTCTAAGTTGATCTTTATATATTAATGTTTTAAAACATCTCATTAATATTGGAGTACCCCATATTTCATAATCACTAGCTTTATGTGCAATATGAGAAATTAATCTATTATCCAATTGAATATTTTTACCTTGTTTAACATCTCTTATTATATCATCAGGAAATTGATTATATAATGGAGAAGTTTCTCCTTTTGAACCATTTGAAACAATCTGACGTATATCTTCATCTGGTATTAATTCAATCATTGGTTCATCTGCAAAAACATTTGTTTTTATATTTATATAATCAGGATTTAAAATTTTAAATCTATCCCAAATTCCTTCTTCTTCATTTAATTTACCAAATGGAAACACATCGCCAACTTTCCAATATTCTTGACCAATATGTAATAATAAATCTATTATATTTAATCTATCAAATGACATATAATCAAAAAATTGTTTAATAGATTTATCTGAACAAATATGATTAAAATTTGATATAGGATATTCAGTATGTAAATCTATAGCAGAACCAACAATTGGTTCTGTTCTATAAAAATGTCTACACCATTCATTTCTTTCTCGTCTATCTCTAGGTAACATCATATTTGTTTCTTGAAATAAAGGATGATAAAATGATGGATTACCTAATTTATTATTGTTTGTTGTATATGAAACTGAAGGCGATGCCATCTTTCTTTGTATTCTTGGTGGTAAATCTGATTTATCTAATATAGCTGAACGTCCCATTGTAACACCAGTTTGTGGTTTATTACCATATTTTTTAAATTTATTAAATTCATCTTCTACATTTCGTGTAATAATTCCCAATATGTAATCACTTCTCTTTTCTATATATTTGATTGTGTAATATCATTTTGTACTTGATTAATAATATCATTGGGAATTTGTATTAAATTTTTATTATTATCATATCCCATAATTGAATTAATCATATTATTATTTTTTGAAATATCAATTTCTATATTATTAAAATTTTTTATTAAAAAATTATTTGTTAATTTACTATATCCTAATTGTAACATATTATCATTAAAATTATTAATATTAATAATTGGTTTATTTATTATAATAATTTTACTTAATGATGTAATTGTTCTATAATCCTTATATATTAATCTATAATCTATCATATTATTACTTCTCAAATATTTGTTCAGTTTTTAAATTAACTAAATATTTTTTACCACAATTACATTCAATATCAATTGTGTTTTCATTTATATTTGTTTTTATTAATTGTTTATTACAATAAGGACATTTTGCTTGTTTAAATAATTCTTTTTTATCACCAGTAATTTCATTTAAATTATTATTAATTTTTGAATCTACATATTTATATAATTGTTCTATTAAATTATTATTATTTGTTTTATTTAATGTTTTTTCAATTTCATCCTCAAAATCATCATCATCATTTTTTGTTTCTATTGAAGCAAGTGATGCAATTTGTTGTCCATTTAATTTATTTGATACTTCAGTCATATCATTTGTGTTTTCTAATGTTGTTACTAAATTTTTAAATGAATTATATATATATGCTTTATTATTTTTAAATAAAACATGATAAACAACATCATTCCAAGTAATTGATGGTAAATCATCAATATTTATTTCATTTAAATTATTATCTATATCTTGTTGTTGTGTATCATTTATACTTGTATCTATTGCATATTCATCATTAGTGTTTATATTATCATTTTGTAATTCATCATTTTGTGTTTCATTATCAGCAATTATATTTTTATCTGAAAATTTTTTACAAAAAGTATCAATCCATTCAGGTATTTTTGACATTAATTATTACCTCCATTTTTTAATTCACTTTCAATTAATGTATATTCAGGATAATCTAAATCTTGTTCATATAAATATGTTCTATCAATTGTTGAATTATATTGTTTATGTGTTATTGGATCATTATAATAATATGTCCAATCATCAGGAAAAGTAATATTACTTGGTGCAACATTACATGAATCATTTAATTTTATTAATCTATGTTTTATTACATTATTTATACTAGCAATTTTATTAAGTTCATTAACATCACCAATATTTTGAATTGAATCAAAATATATATTTGAATTTGGATATTTTTTATGTATTAATTCAATTATTGGTTGAAAAGATGATATATTGTGAAATAAATCATTTGCAATTAATATATTATCTTTATTATCAATATAACAATATGACATTTTAGCATTATTTAATTCATTAATCATATTATTACAATTATGATTTTTTAAATATTTTTTTATACATTTTGAATGAGATAAATCATTATATAATTCACCATTAATATACATTAATGCTTCTTTTCTATTTTTATTTGTTGATAATCTCCATGCAATTTTTTTGTTTAAATATTCATTATCTTCTAAATCATCAAATGATGATTCATATATATTTGAATTTGGATATTTTTGTTTTAATATATTTATAACATTATTTAAATTAACATTATGTAAATCATTATTTGCTATAAATATATTATTTTTATCATCTATATATGCAAAAGCATATGGAGTATTATCATCCATATAATCATCATTTATATTATTTTGTTTTAAATATTTTTGTTCACAATCATAATGAGTATATCCATTATATATTTTACCATCTATATACATTAATGCTTCTTTTCTTGATTTATCAGTTTCTGTTCTCCATGATATTTTTTTTATTAATCTATTAATATTATTCATCTCCTTAAAAAAATGAATCATCATTATTTCCTAAAAATTTAGGAGAATGTTTAATCATTTGAAAATTTTCATTATCTTTTTTTGTATCATCTAATAAATTTTTTATATCATTATTTTTATATAATGATTTATTAAACTTTTCAACAAAATTAACTCCTTTTAATGCCAACATTAAATCTCTATAAAAAGATAATGCATATTCATAATCATCACCATCATAAAAACAATATGATGTATATTCATATTCTATATATAAATTAAACCATGGTTTATTATTCACAATTCTACATGATAAAACAACCATATCACCTGATTTTGTTACAAATGAAAATAAATCTTTTAATAAAGCGGTTTTTACTAACCGCTTTACTTGTCTAACCAAACTTCACCTGTTGGACCTTCCCAATCACTATGTATTGGTGTATTTTCTGCAGAATCATCATCCCAATAATCTTTATATTGTGGTAATGGTATATTTGATTCATCACATAAATTTTTATAATCATCTTTTTTTACTTCTGCAGTTCGTAAATCTATTAATTGTAATTTATCATAATTTAAATCAGGTGTGCTATAATTTTCATTATGTTTATATATTGATATTTTACCTATCATATCTTTAATCTCCTATATATTTATTTAATTCTCGCCAAACATGTTCTATATCACTTTCCTGTTTTGCTTTTAATAAACAATTACATAATTCATTATGTTTATTACTTGTTATTTTTTTATTTGATAAAGCAATATTTATTAAATCATTTAATTTATTTGATGTTTTTTGCATTAAAGGAGATAATTTTTTTTCTTTTGATTGTAATATTCTAGTATCTGTTATTTTATCATGTTTTGAATTAATTATTGTATTTTTGTTTTCATATTTATTTTCTTTAATTAAATTATTATCATTTAAATATTGTATTATTTCACCTAATGAATATTTACTAAAATAACTAAAAGTATTCATTGATGATATAATATTTTTAGTTAATAAATGATTAACTATATTATTATAATTAATATTACCAATTTTATTTAATTGTAATTTTAAATCAGAATTTGTAATAATATTTTTATTTTTATAATAACCAACTTTATTTAATGATATATAATTATTAATTATTTTGTCTTTTGATTGTAATAAAGATAAAATATTATTTGGTTTAACTTTTTTATCGCCATTACTTATATAATTTAATTTACCTAATATTTGACCATTATTTGTATTAAAATTAAATATTAAACTTTGTTTTGTGTTACTTAATGGGTTTATTATTTTTGCAATAACATTATAATTATCATCATTAATATTTGCATCCAATATATCAAAATCTTTAAACATACTTCCTATTTCAGATTTAATATGCAAAATTATTTGTTCATTATTATAGTGTGGTTTTGCATTTCTAGTATCATTATCATTTATATAACTTGATGTAATTTTATTATCTTTTTTTAATCTTGCGTTTATTTCTTCATCTGTTAATGGTTTAATATTTGCATTATTTATTAATTGTTCAAAAGATAAATTTGAAGCAAATACATCTTTTGATAATTGTTTTATATTGCCAATATGTAACCAATTATTTATTAATGAATTTATATTAACATCATTTGATATATTGTTTATTTTTCTAAATAAATCATTTTTTGTAATAATCATAGGTGCATTATATTTTTTATTACCTGTTAAATTTAAATATTTTGATAATGAATCGTTAATTATAAATAATTTTTTAACTTGATTTAATGGTATTAGTTTATTATCAATTTTTATATTTGATGATATAATCTTACCATTATTTAATTTAAATATACAATTTAATTGTTTTGATAAACCAGTATCTTCATCAAATAAATCTATATTACAATCAACAATATTATTATTAAAATTAAAATTACTTAATATATAATTTTTAAATTCATTTGATAAATAATTATTAACTTTATATAATGAGGTTTTTTCATTATCATTATTAATTAATATTCTATTTTCATTATCAACAATGTGTATTTTATTAAAAGGTTTAATAAATGATTTTTTCAATAACAATAAATTATTTTTTTCAGATTCAGTTAAAATATTTGCATTTGTCATATTTAATAATTCCTCAAATGTATATGGTGCAGTATATAAATTATTACCAATATGAGTTAAATATTTATTATTCCAATCATTAAATATTTGTTCACTATCATTTGTAATTGATGATAATTTTCTCATTATATTTTGTTTTGTTAACATTATATTATTACTTAATATATCTTTATTATTATCTTTTAAATATGCATTTAATAATTTATTAGATTTAAAAGAAGAAATAACATTTTTCAATAATACATGTTTATTATTAATATTAGCATATAATTTATTATTATGTTCTTGTAAATTTAATATATGTCTAACACCATTATTAACAAATTGTATTTTAACAAGTGGATATTTAAAATCAATTATATTGAAATTATTAAAATTTTGTGATAATATTTTATTAATTTTATATAAAGATTTAATATTATTATCTGATATTGTATTAATGTTTTTTGAATTTGTATCTTTTTGATTAATTTTTCTAAAATCCTGATTATCTCCAAAATATTTTTTCTTTGATAATATTTCATTTTTATTTTGTGTTTGTGCATTAATTGTATTTAATAATTCTTCAAATGTATATGGAGATGAATATGTATTATTATCTATTTGTTGAATTTTATGTAATGATTTCCAAGCATTAATAAAACCTTGTATATTATCTTTATCAACAAATTCAGATAATTTATTCACTAATTCAGAATTTGTATATAAATGCATATTTGACAATTTTTCTAAATTTTTATTTGAATAATTATTAACTAAATTATTTACATTATTAATTTTAATTAAAAAATCATTCATTGAATATTTATGATTATTATATTCAACATTATTTATATTAGCAATTTTTTCATTCATAATATTAAATGTAAAATTTGCATTATGTTTTATATTGTTTTTTAAAACTTGTGCATTTATGGTCAAAAAATTATTATTTCTTTTTGAATTAATAATATTAAAATCATCAAATTTATTTTTAAAATAATTAACAGTTGATAAGGATAATTTATTGGCTGTTTTATATTCATGAGAAATTACATTATCTTTATTTGCTATATGTTTTAATTCATGATTTTCTTTAATGGATTTTATTTCTTTTAAAGGAAATAATTCGTTTGGATCATAAAATGTAGCAAATTGATTACTTGAAACTCCCACTATTAATCCATCATTTATTAATGATTCAATTTTATTTGTTGCTGTTCTTAAATGACCATCATATCTTCTTATTATATCTTCTTTGCTAATAATATATGATTTTTGTGAAGCAATTGTTTTTTTAACTTTTTTAATTTTATTATGTTTTAAATCATTAATACTATCATTAATACCTTGTTGAGAAAAAGGATATTCTACTTCATTAATAGTAAATGTTTGTTGATTTTTCATTTTACCATTTATTTGTTTAAATGGAAAATTAAAATTTGCCTGCACTCCATTAATAACTACATTTAAATTGCAAATGTCACCATTAATATTTGATTTAACATCATAATATTTACCTAATAAAAATTTTGATAATTCAATTTTTGAATTAAATATCATTGCACTTTTAGATAAATTATTATTTAAATTTCTAGGTGTTGCAATTATATCCTCTCTTTTATTTATTCTATTATCTTGAAATAATGATTTTTTATTAAATTGTATATCTAATTTTTTTTCTTTACTCTTTACATTCGATAATGGTTCCATCCATTTTGGTATATTATTTTTATTATCTTTTGTGTATAATGATGGATGTGTATTATCATATGTTGCCATTTTATCACCTCATATTTACATTTTTCCATTTATTTCATTTTCTGCTTCTTCAATAGAATTATAAAAACCACGATATTGTAAATTATTAAATGTTTTATTTTTATAACCTGTTTCATTTAAATCCGCTGATATAACAATATATACATAATTAATATTTGTTTTTTCATAATTTAAAAATACTTTATATATTTCAAATATATTTGAAATATTATTAAAAACTATATTATTATATTTTTCATCATCATCATTTTTATAATTATCTTTAATAATTGTTTTTACATATACAGGTGCAACTTGTAATTTTCTATTTAATAATAATGTTATATTTTTAGCAGCAATATTTATAACATCTATTATATCATTTAATGGTATATTATTATCTGTTTCATTTAAATCGGATTTAATTAATCTGTGTTTATTTGCATATTGTACTTCATATTGATTAGGGGGAACAGATATATCATTATATGTTTGATCTATATAATTATAACCAAAATCTTTACCATTATTAAAATTATTATTTAATGGATTATCATTTTCACTTAATTCTGTTTCTAATGCATTTAATGTATCATCGGAAATTTGAAAATCTTGAAATTCATTAAATGTTGTTGATTTCTTAATATTATTAAAATTATCTTTTATAAAATAGTCTTTTAATAATTTAACTAATCTTTTTTTTTATTTGAAGCATATCTATTTTTCCTATCATCTAATTTAGGATATATTTTATATCCTTGTTCATTAATTATATCAGCAATTTGTTGTTTTAATTCATTACTCATACGATTCATCGTAAAACCATTAAAACAATCTTGTAATGTACCATTTGTTTCATTCCAATATGTTAATATTTGTTGTGCTAAATTATCTGCATTATAATCTATTTTATATACTTCTCTATTAGCATTTTTTTGTAATCTACAAAATCTTTTAGCATAATATCTTTGTTGATAAGGATCCATATTCCAACCTTTATTATATCCTTTCATTGATGGATCTGAACCATCAATATCACCAATACCAGTATCTAATGTATCATCCACCCATGTTGGATCTGATAAATTATATTCCTCATCATCTGTTTTATGATTTAATCTTCTATCCTCCATATTAATTTATCATCTCCAAACTTGTTATATTATCATTTAATATGTTTTTATATATAATTTTTAATTCATCATTTGATTTATTTACTTTTTTATTAAAAAATTGTAATACTTTATCACATATTTTATCATCTTGTATATCATTAATAAAATTAATGATATTATCATCATTATATAATAACATTATTATTTTTTCTACAAGTAATTCTTTATTCTCAATATTAAATGAAGCAACACTTGTTAAAACAGGATTTCTAATTACTTGATTTTCTTCAACTTCTTTAACCAAATATTCTTTACCATTTTTATCTCGTATAACTTTCCATATAGAACCATCATCAAAATTATATTTATGTAAACCACCTAATGATGATTGTTTATTAAAATAATATCTATTAAAAGCAATTTTTTCAAATTGATTTGAGTTTTTTGCTTCATTAATATCAATTTTATTATCATTAAAATAATATATTTTAACATAACTACCCTGTTTAACAATATCATGTTTTAATTTATTATTATCTAATATATTAATAGCATTATCAACTTCATCTTGTGTTTTACAAATTTTATATAATTCTCTTTTATTTGAAACAATATTTTTAATATGTAATAATTCTTTTTCATTAAATGATGAAAAATCACTTATTCTTTTTATCATTTTATCACTTCCTACGTTTGTTTGTAATAAAATAATTTAATTTTATATATGTATTATGTATGTAATATTAATCCTCTTTTAATTCTCTTAATTTTTGTAAATACATTTGTCTATCATTATCTTTAACAATATATTTTAATTTATCAAGGGTTTTTTTCTTTATAACAGATATTCTACTTTGAGATATTTGTAATTTTTCTCCTATTTCCTGTTGTTTATATCCAGCATATGTTAATTGTAAAATTTCTTTTTGTCTATCTGATAATAAACTATATATATAATCAACTAATACTTTATTCTCCGTATCAATAATTTGATTAACAGAATTTTTTCGTGTTGATTCAAAAACATCTGTTGGTTGTTCTCTTTTTGTATGTAAATAATAATTTTGTATATATGCACCTAATTTAAATATTAAATTTCTAAATAAATATTTATCAAATGGTATAAAATTACCATTATAATAAGGACAATATATTTTACATAAATCAATAAAATATATATAAGATTGTTGCATTAATTCTTCAGTATCAAAACTTTTCCAATAACTCATTACTTTTAATGTTTTATTTATTCTTTTTTCATATTTGTTCCAAATTAATATTGGATTATTTTTAACATCTTCATATTCATAACAATAATTTAAAGAGGAATCAGGTCTGATTCCCGATTCCAATCTTTCTGTTTCATAATCTTTTTTTATATATGCCATTAATTATTCCTCCACTGTTTCAACAAAACATAAATTTGTTTCATTAAAATATTTATCTATAATATTTTTTATATCTATTAATTTTACATTTTCCAATTTATTTATTAAATCTTCAATTGAATATGATGTTTTATGAATTAAACAATCTGATATATATGCATTTATATCTGATGTTTTTTCATTTTGTCTATATAATATTCCTTTCATATATTCTTTTGAATTTTTAACTAATTCATCATTTATTAAATTTTTTAAATTATTAAATATATCTATTATTTCATTTATTACATTATTTTCTTTATTTAATCCAGCATAACCTGATAATACTGTTACATCATTTATATATTCTAATGTTGTTGATATTTCATAACATAATCCTTTTTTTTCACGAATGTTATTATATAATATAGAAGAACAATTACCACCTAATATAATATTCAATAACATACATGGATATATTTCATCACTTCTAATTGTAGGTAAAAACATACCAAATGTTAAATGATTTTGATTTGATTTACGTTTAAATTTATATAATTTATTATTTAACGAATTTTTTGATAATTCAAATTGTGGATAATAATTATTAAATTTATTAAATGTTATATTTAATTTATCAAAAAAATTATTCATAAATTTAATAAAATTATTTATTTGAACATTACCATTTACTAACAATATCATATTATCTGGTACATAATTTTTTTGTATAAAATTTAATATATTATCTCTTGTTATATTTTCAACAGATTTAACTGTTCCTGTAATTGTTTGTCTATTATTATAATTTTTAAACATTTTACAATATAATTTATCAATAGTAAATGATGGTAAATCATCATAATACATTTTTATTTCTTCTTGTACAACTTTTTTTTCTTTTTTTAATTCATCTTTATCTATTCTTGAATTAAATATCATATCAGATAATATATCAACACCAATATCCCATTTATCATATGGAATAGTCACATGAAATTTAGTATAATCAAAACTTGTTTGTGCATTAATATATCCACCAATTGATTCAATTTGTTTATTTATTTCCTCATATGTTCTATTAATTGTTCCTTTAAATAACATATGTTCTATTAAATGAGCAATACCATGTTCTTTATCAGATTCATTAAATGAACCAGATTTTATAATAAACGCTATTGTACATAATCTAGAATTATTATTTTCTTGTGAAATAATAGTAAAACCATTTTTTAAAATTTTTTTCATATTAAATCTCCTCAAATTAAATCAAATTTTAAGAGATGATTTAATTTTTCATCTCTTAAAATTATTATTTATAAAATTTTTATTGATTATTGATATATTGTGCGATTGGATTGTTTTTGTCATAATCCATTTTAAATTCATCCATTTTATTAGTAACTCTTTTATATTCATCAATTATTTGTTGTTGTGTCCAATTTGTTTTATCTGGTTCTTTCCACCATAATAATAACAAATTTAAACCAAATCTACATTTTTCTTTTGTTGATATCTCCATATGATTTATAACCTTACCATCTTTTCCTCTATCTTTTTGTTTAGATTTTATTAATCTACTCAAATTACAAAACTCCTTATAATATATATTTTTGTATTATTCTAATATTTATATTTTGATAATTGTTTATTTTTTAATATATTGGTTAGATATATTTTTATATTAATTATTTTTGTTATATATTATATTAAACTAATTATCAATATTTATTAAATAATCTATTAAATAGAATAAATAAATATTAGATTAGATTAATCTAATAATAGATGTATTTAAATCATTTAATTGGAATTTGGTCTTTAATTCCAATTAAATATCTCTTCTCTTTATCTCTTTTCTCTTTATATATAATTATTTATTATTATCTATATATTATTATAAAACATATATTTATATTTATTAAATAATCCATTAATAGAATAAATAATATATATTATCTATATAAATAGAATATATTAATAAATAGATTTAT
>Ga0172378_10003201_pt1 | contig 15406 bp, 16 predicted proteins | sample GrowelOW332metaG_FD_119755 | JGI IMG/M metagenome (GOLD analysis project Ga0172378, IMG submission 119755) | Groundwater microbial communities from an aquifer near a municipal landfill in Southern Ontario, Canada - Pumphouse #3_1 metaG | ecosystem: Environmental > Aquatic > Deep subsurface >... | reverse complement strand
TGGCGGAGAGAACAGGATTTGAACCTGCGGGAGCTTTCACTCCGCACGCTTTCCAAGCGTGTGCCTTAGACCACTCAACCATCTCTCCAACGAGATTTAAAGTAACATAAAATCACTTTTTTTGCAAGAATAAATATATACTTAGTAATAAATCTGTTTAATTTTTTCTGTTTTCATCAAGAACAAGGTATCTTTTTATTTTAAACAAATTATTTTTTTTAAAAAACTATTTTAAAACAAAAAGATTCATCAATTTTTAAAACAACTGAAACATAACTAAAAAATTAGAAATTTTAAAAATTTATTTCATAGGTGTCTAAGTCAAAATTGAAATCTTTTATACATAGGTTAAACAAATCTAATAGATTTTGTTGGGCATTCTGATTGTTTTCAATGCTTAAACATTTAAGAATCATTGTTTTAATTTCTTTAGAGTAATTGATATCTAAGTTTTTAAAATTGCTCAATTTATCATTTTGTAAATATTCTGTAAGCCTGCCTTCTGGCAAAATTGCACTTTCAGTAAGATAGCTACAAAGATTTATAATTTTGTTTAGAGTTAAATAATATAACAAATTAAACTCTTCTGGTTTAACCATTTCCAAATCTTTTAATCTATTGTAAATTATTACGCATAATTCAAAAAGTTTATTTTGCTCCAATTTCTCAAAGTTTATCTTGCTTAGTTCGTTTTGTATTTCTGTGATAATATTGCTCTTATCAAAAATGACAAGTGGATTGAAACACACTGATTTAAACAAACTATAGTTTGATTTTGAGAATTGTTTTTGTTTGTCCAAAATATTTTCTTTTGAATTTATGAAATATTCAATGTTTGAGTTTTCAAAAATGCATGAAGATCGAATACAATTTGGGGATTTTGTGATAATTTGCAAGTCAATATCAGAATTTTTGTTGCGTAATCCACTTACAGTGCTTCCAAAAATCACCACAGCAGAAACATTATCGTTTTCAAAATTTAAGTTTTTAATGGTTAAAAATTTCTTAATTTTGTCAATAAGTTCAGTTTTCTTTGTTCTAATTTGAATTGCACTATTTTTAACAACACATAGTTCATCTATTGGTTCTCTTAATGTTGGTATGTCAAAACTGTTCTGTATGTATTTTAATATCTCATCATTTTCTGATCTTCCACGAAAAAGATTTCGCTTGTTAATTTCACTATTGTCAGTAGCTAGATAATGAATTTGCTCTGTAGTATTCATGATTTTTATCCAAAAAATTAAAGGTTTTTTCCCTGTAAATCATTTTGCAGTTAGTTGCATCAATAACCACAGAATAACCTTGTTGCAAAAATATTTTGGCTTGATTTTCCATAATAATAAAAGGCTTGTCAGTTGATTTTTCATCTTCCTGAACAGTTCCTCTAATTTCATCTATGTGAATAATTTTGTATGTTTTATCATCAAAACTTTTGCAATATGTGGTTTTTCCTGAAGAAGGCAAACCTACCAACAAAATAATTTCTTGTTTTTTCATGTATATATTTTATCATATTCTTAAAATTAAACATAATTAATTCAATATAATTTGTTTGCGTAAAAATTTTGAACGGTTATATTTTGGTGGTCTTCCGTGAACAATCAAAATATATATAATTTTAGGACTAAAAAGAAGAGAGTAAAACTCTCTTCTTTAATAAAAATCATATGTTAATTCTCAAATTTTATAGTTCTTGCCATGCCCATCGTTTGTTTATTGGTTTTTGGTTCATTGATTCGCAAAGTGCAATGTATTCTATTCCATTAAACAAAACAATATCATTAGTTAAATATGTTGTTTTAAAATCCCAATTGTAAGCTCTTTGAATTTGATTCATTTTTGGATATGCATAATTTGGAGTTGTTGTGTTTGGATAAAAATCAAAATCATCATCATTTACTGGCTCAATTTTGTCCCAACCTGTTTGACTTTGTAATGGATCGGCAGAAGTGTAAAATCTTGCTTTAAAATATTGTCCATCTGATGCTCTTACCACTCTGTTTTCTGGGTATGACCAACCAGAAACATAATCAATGTGAATTGGAATGTAAGCCCAACATGATTTTCTGTTATAGCTTGGAATTCCGTGGTCAATAAGGTTGTAAGTTGAAATGATTTCATAGCAATCATCACTTTGTACAATTGTTCCAACTGGAGTTAATGCTCTGATTTCATCGGCATTAATAATATCATTATATTGGTTTCTTTTCCAATCATAAGTTCCATCTTCTTTCAAAGTCATATACTTAATACGGAAAGCATCATTTATGATAACTGTTGCAATACAATGACAACCGCTATTGTTTTCATTGAAGCTAAAATCTCCAATTTGAATTATGGAATTTTCTGAAACGCTTTCGTTTCCAGTGTTGTATTGCCAGTAGGCAAAAGCGGTAGTTGTTTCCATTGTTGTGAACAATGCGAGAAACAAAAATAAACTAATTGTTAATATTTTTTTCATTTAAAACTACCTCCTTTTCCTAAATTCTCACACAAAAAAAACATGTCTGTACATTTTTTAAAAAAATATATCACCTTTTCAAGCAAATGTCAATTTTTTTTGACTAAAAATGTTAATTATTTTGTTACAAATTATTAGCAAAGTGTACTCAATAAAATTGTGAAACACAAATCATTTTGTAAAATAAATCAATAATATTTTTTCATCTTAATTTTTTTAATTTAATAGACTTTTGTTCTCTAACATTTTTCATTTAATTTTAAACTATTATGTACTTTTAATGGTTAAAAAATTATTAATAATTATTTTTTGCTTTTCATTTTGCTTAAAAAAAACCAAAGTATGGTCAAAATTTGCAATGGTATTGCAATGATATAAACAAGCCATGTTGTTGAGAAAGGGAGAAGAATATCTAGAGATATTGAAATTGTCCAAATCATACATGAACAATAGATTGCTGAATACAATCTTTTTCCCCAAATAATATTAAAAATCATTATAACTGTAAAAAATAATGGTATTGCAACGATGAAATTGTACCATGCTGAACTTTTTAAAACTGGAATATTAAAAAATATAGTAAAGCAAACTGTTGCTAGTAACCAAACTAAAATGCCTGATGACAAGCCAATTAAAAAATGCAACTTGTCTTTTGTGTTGGTTGATTGCGTCAAATTAGGTTCGTCTTTTAATATATCGTCAACTTTTACACAATAAAAATCTGCTAATGTTTTAAGCACTGATATGTCGGGAGCAGATTCTCCTCGTTCCCATTTGGAAACAGATTTGTCAGAGTAGTTTAATTTTTCGGCGATTTGAAGTTGTGTTAAATTTGCATTAATTCGCAATTTAACAAGATTTTTTCCAATGATATTATTCAATTTATCCATAAATCATATTTTGCCACAAAAAAATATTTTGTCCAACAGTTATTCTACTGTGAGTAGAGCCAAAAATTCGAATTCTACTTTTGGTAAATCAGCAATATAGTAAAAAACTTTTTAATAGAGAAAATTTTGATTAAAATTTAATACAATAGCCTGTAAATTTAATTGGAGGAAAAATGAAAATAAGAGAAATAAACAACATAAATATAACAATTTTTGGAGATTCAATTCCAAAAGGAATTGTTTATCTAGATGACAAAATTCAAATTGCAGAAAACTGTACTGTTAATATTTTAGAAAGTTTTTATAATATAAAAATCAACAACAAATCCGCTTATGGACAAACATTAATAAGAATTGTTGAAAGACAAGAAATTGAAAAATACATTTCTTCATTTAATATTAGTAACAAAAATGTGGTGTTTATGTGCGTTGGAGGAAATGATTCGGATTACAATTGGAAAGAAGTGGAAAAGAGTCCAGAACAAAATCATTGTTCAAAAACAAGCATATCAGAATTTGCTGAAACAATTGAAAAAACAGTATTAAAACTTAAAAACAACAATGTTGAAGTTTTTTTGTGCACCTTAGTACCAATTGATTCAAATAGATATATGGAAAATATGATTTCAAAGATAGCTAATCCAGAAAAAATTATGGCTTTTTTAAACAATGATGTAACCAACATAAGTCGTCACCAAGAATTGTTTAACAATGAAATAATTAAATGTGCAATTAAACATAATTGTCCACTCTTAGACATTAGGAGCAAGTTTTTAATGAAAAGGGATTATCTTGACTATTATTGCATTGACGGGGTTCACCCAAATCTTAAGGGACAAAAATTTCTTGCAGAAAAAATTGTTGAAGATATTGAAAAAATAGATTTTTAACTTTCACTAAAATTGCGGTATAAAAAAATACTAGATTTATACATTTTATTTTAAAACGAGAATTGAATAAAAAATTATATTTTTATTAAAATTAAAATGCTAATTACAAAAAATGTTTTGTATAAGATTTTTGTTTGCTTTTGTACAATCTTCTTGCTAAGCAATAATTAATAAATAATTTTAGTTTAAATCAATATTAAACTATGATACAATTTACTTAAATAAATTTAAGGTTGCAGGCAAAACTTGTATTCAATTTAATTTGAGAAAAAAACTTTAAATAAATTTTAAAAGTGATAATATAATTGTTTATGAAAGAAAAATTTTATATATTTTTGGATATTGATGGAGTTTTGTGGGATTGGGCTTGGCTTAAAGAAAGAATTGCCCACAAAGTTTTTAAAAAGGGCGGAGCAATAAGTAAATTCAATCCAAGTTCAATGTTGGCTTTAAACTATTTAATTGAATATCTTCAGAAAAGATTTGAAGTTAATGTTGTCATTTCTTCATCTTGGCGACATGATTTAGAAAAAATTAAAAACAAGCTATTAGAAAATGGGTTAAAGTTTTCTGGACACATATCCAAAACTCCAAGAACAATTAATCCATTTAACAGAGGTATGGAAATTTTAAGTTATTTAAAAAATAAAGATAACAAAGAAAACTATGTTGTTTTGGACGACGAAACTTTTGATTTTTCACATACACTTGATTTAAAAAAACTTATAAAGACCAACATTTTCAGTGGTGGTTTAAATATGGAAATGGTAAAAAAATTTCTATATAAATTTATTCATACTCAAAAAGAAAATTCATTTTAGTTTTTATAGTTCATCTCCAATTGAAACTTTTTTAGCTAATTTGTATGCTTCACCATCTTTTTTTGAATATGTTAGTTGTTTAATACCTTGACTAGTACAAACACTAAAAGTAATTACTTTTGGTTTGATTTGAGGGTGTCTTAAAACTCTTTTTTCTGTCATTTTTGCTGGGGTTTTCGAAAATGCTAAATAGGTAAAAGCTTCATCTTCAAAAGGTGCTTCTCCGCCTTTTAATATTTTGTGAAGTTTTGTTCTTTGAATTCTGCAAGAAAAATGACACCAGTCATTTGCCCCTAATGGACAGTCATTTGTGTGCGAGCATGGAGCAATTAAATATGCACCCTTATTTAGCAAATATTTTCTTGTTTCTTTTAAATTTTGAAAAGCTGTTGGAGTTCCAGAATCAACAATTAATAAAATACTTGTTGTTGAGTTCCATAATTTGTCTAAAGCCATTATTCTGTCTTGGCTTGAAAGTTCATTTAAAACATAGGAAACAATGACAAGTTCTGCTTTTTGTTTAATTTCGTCTTTCAAAAAATCAAATTTAATCCAATTGGGACTTGCCAAACTTTTTAGATTGCCACTAAGCAATTTTTGTCCAATTTGAATCATTGATTCTTCTCTTTCAAGACAAGTAATTTCTTTAAGATTCAACAAATTGTCGGAAGCAAAAGTTGCAGTTCCTGTTCCTGCTCCAGCATCAATAAGTGAACATGGAAAAACATTTAATAAACTAAGTGTTTTCTCTAGTGCGGAAAAAACTGATCCATATGTTGCGGGCATTCTGGAAATTGCATAAGCCAATGCTTCATCTTTGTTTGTCAAAAGCCTTTTGCTGTGTCCGCTTTCAGTTCTATATCTCAAACTTAAATTTTGGGCATAGCTAACAAGTTTGGCATGATTAATTTTTTCACATTCGTGCTCTATTTCTGTTAATAACTTATTTGGTAAGTTCATCATATCTCCTGTTTTTTACATTATATCAGAAAACAAATTTTTTTTGCTAATTATTATAATGAACTTAATTTTTAATTTAGATTTTTGTAATTAAAAAATACAATGAAAAAAATGCTAGTATTGACTAGAAATAACTTTGATGATAAACTATTGCTAACAAAAGAAGAGGTTGTGAATGGGCAAATTTAAAAAGCTCTTGAAAACATTTTTTTACTCAGTAGCGGTTAGTACAATTGTGTTCACAAGTGCTTACACTGTTAATTTGATTAGTGTTAGTAATGAAACACAAGGACCAAATTACAAAAAAGTTGAACTAGTTGATTCTGATGCAGAGCTTTTTGGTGCTGAAGGGGAATACAATTACAATGTATCAGACTATTTTAGACTGAAACATAATGATAAAGATCCAATTCATGTTTATATTGAAAAGGGATTCAATGAAGAAGATGTTGGTTTAATTAAAAAATCATTAAATTATTTTGAGGATTTGTTTAAAAATATCAATGATAAATACAAGTTTGATTATATCTCTGAAAATCAATATAATATATCGGTTATAAAGGGCGACACAACAATTAAATATGAACTTGCGGATCTTGAACCCAGCTATGTTAATGGCGAAAATAAAACTCAGACCTTTATTTTTAATCCTACTTTTATTAAAAAAAGTATAATTAGAATTGAAAATGATTTGCAAGTTAGCAATGTTGATGAAAAATACTATATTTATCTTCATGAACTTGCACATGCTTTTGGTTTAAAAGATGTTTATATGGATGATGAAAAAATCTATTATGGAAACACACTTATTCAAAGTTCTGAACTTCAAAAAACTCTAAATAAAGTAAGCCCTGAGGATTATCGTAAATTTCAAGCGATGTATAATATAAGCCATATAAATGAAGATGGCACAGTTAATGAAGAAAAACTTAAAATCATTCTTGAAAATATTAAAAATTATGACAGCGAATTTTATAAATATGTTGTTGATACTATGACGAATTATTTAACATCAGTTAATAGAATAACTCAAGATATCTCAAAAAGTGATGCTGAAAAATACAAGTTTTCTTATACCTATAGTGATGCCATAGACACAACTGTTAACAAAATTCATTTTGATGACGAAAAATATTATTGGGATATATACAAAAATAATCAACTTATTTTTTCATCAGATGGAAAATATTTGGAACAAGATGGTGTGATACTGATTCCTTCGATTAATATAAAAAATCCTACATTTCGAGTAAGTTATTATTTTGGTGGAATTCAACAAGCTAATGTTATGATTGCATTCTTTAAGAATCAAGACACTTATTATATGGCACCAGTTGATACATTAACATTTTATGAAATGAAAGCTGAAGAAAAATCACTTGAACAAACACCTGTTGAACAAGTTGCAGAATTTTAATTGGTTTAGATAGATTGGCTTAATTTGAGAGCTTGTGCAAACAACAATTTGAGCAAGCTCTTTTTTATTGAAAAAAATGAGTTCTAGTTATTTGAAATATGACTAAACTGCTGTGATTTGATTATTTCGGGTTTTTATGTTATATTAGCAATTGCCAACTTCTAAAATAATTTTTAGGAGGGAAACAAATATCAAAGACTTAACAACTGAACCGAAAATCACAAAACCTAGCAGAGTTATAGTTGAAATTACGGACAAATGTAATTTTCGCTGTTTGCATTGCTTTGCGAACAAAAATGATTATGAGTTAAAAGTTGAGAGTTGGATTAAAATTTTTAACAACATAACAAAAAGTGGAATTCAAGGAATTACAATAACTGGTGGAGAACCTCTTCTATACAAAGAACTTTTTACTTTGCTAAAACAAATCAAACTTAGAAAAACATTTTTAACATTAGACACAAATGGTTCACTAATTAATGAACACAATATTAAATTGATTAAAAAATATTTTAAAAAAGTACGAATGTCATATTATGGTCTTAACAGAAGTTGGCATGCTAACACAAAATCAAAGGCAAGTAACACTGAAACATTTTTAAAAACCATCAAGCTTTTGACTGATGCAAAAATTTTTACTCAAATCAAAATCCCATTGTTTAAAAACAATGTAAAGAATCTTTACAAAATTTTTGATCAATTAAAGGACTTTAATATAAATGAAATTGTTCTGATTCCAATTTTGCCTATTGGAAGAGCAAAAAATCTTGTTGGTTTAATAGGTTCATTGCAAGCCAAAAGACTTTTAAAAAATTATGATAAAGGAAACAGAAATATAAAGGTTTTCAAGTGGTTAAAGGGCAAACATTTTTTGATTCGATCAAATGGCAATGTTTGTTTGCATCCGCCAATTAAAAACATTTCCGAAACTCTTGGAAATGCAATGGATAGAACAATTGAAGAAATTTGGACAGATGTACCTGAAAAATATAAACAAATAAACAAAAAACTTACATCAGATCTTAATAATATGTGATTTTTAAAGAGAGAAGCCAAGTTTGGCTTCTTTTTTGTTTAAAACAAGTAATTTTTTTTCTGAAAATGAAAATAATTAAAATATGTTAAATATAAAAAGTAAAAAAGTTTTAAATGGAATAAAATTGGACAAAAATTATGTGTTCTACAAAAAGAATATAATTTTTTCTCTCTATTCCTTTTTTCTTGTTGGAATTTTTTATGTTGCATTGTTTTTGCCCTTTAAAATTTTGTATCCATTAAGAGTGATTAACAAAATGAACTTTAAAAAAATTAAAGGAAAAGGTGCTGTTTTAACATTTAATCATTCAGTTCCTTTGGACGGATTTATGCTGGCAAGTTCAATTTTTCCTCGTAGTGCCTATTTCCCAACCTTAGAGATAAACTTTAAGGGAAAAATTTTGAATTTTATTTTTTCAAGTTTAAAAACAGTTCCGCTCCCAAAAAATTTAAGATTGTTGCCGTACTTTTTGTTGGATATGAAAAAAGTGGTTAAAGACAAAAAGATTGTTGCGGTTGCCCCTGAAGGTAATCTTGGAAAATATAGAACTTATATCGATACATTTAAAAAAGGTGCTTTCAAAATTGCAAAAGAACAAAATGCACCCATTCTACCAATTGCATTTTGGTACATTCCAAGGAAATTCGGGAAAATGAAATTTGTCATGATTGTTGGAGAACCAGTTTTTGACACGGCTTGTTATGAATTAGATGATTTAGTGTCAAAAATTTACGATATTACAAAAAAACTTATTATGGATTTTAATTTTGAAAGAGCTTTAAAAGGTAAAAAAATTATTGAATTAACGGAGATAAACAAAGATGGAAAAGAAAAAATTGAAAATTGCGTTGGTTAATGACTCTTTTTATCCAATTTTTGACGGTGTAACAAAGGCTGTTGATTCAATGGCAAAATGTCTATGCAAGTTATTTGATGTTGTTGTGGTTGTCCCAGACTATGAAAAGAATGAAGAGAATATAAATTTTTACAAAAGTTTGCCGTACAAGGTTTTAACATGCAAACATACAAAAGCAAATGTTCAAAATTACAGAATGTCAAAACCAAACACGGATAAAGCATTTCAAAATCATTTTTCTGAAGAAAACTTTGATATCATTCAAATAAACAGTGTTTTTCCGCTCTGTCATTTTGCTTTGTCATATGCACTGAAAAACAAAATTCCTTGTTTTTGCGTTGTTCACAGCAAGTTTAAACCAGATCTCAAACAAAGTCTTAAACTAAATTTTCTAGTTAACATTTTTGTGCGAGTCATAATTGTTTTGCTTAACAAATGTAGTGGTGTTTTTTCATTAAACAACAAAATGGATTCCTACATAAGAAAACTTGGCTACAAAGGTAAAAGTGAAATCATTCCAAATGGAACGGATTTTTGTTTTGAATGGGAAAATATCAGGTTAGTTGAAAAATTGAAGAAAAATTATAATATTGAACATTCAACAGAGGTTTTTTTGTTTGTTGGAAGATTTATTAGTGGCAAAGGTGTGAATAAAATTATTGAAGCTCTCAATATTTACAAACAATATGAAGATGATTTCAGAATGATATTTGTAGGTTTTGGACCTGAAGAAGAAAAAATGAAACGGCTTATTAAAAAATTTAATCTTGAAGACAATGTTTTTGTTGCAGAAAGGACAGTTGATCCAAAAGAGCTTTGTGCTTATTATACATTAGCAGATTTATTTTTGTTTCCAAGCACTTATGACACAGATGGAATTGTGAAACGGGAGGCGGCGGCAATGAAAGTTCCAACATTGATGCTCAAAGATGAGTTTTCTTCGTCAGACATTAGCGACAACTCCAATGGCTTTTTGTGCAAAAACTCAAAAGAAGAAATTGCACAGCGAATTAAAGAAATCATGGCAAACAAAAAAGTTTTGTATGAAGTTGGTGAAAACGCATACAAAACTTTGTATATTAAGTGGGAAGATATCGCAAATAGATACCATGAGTTTTACAAGAATAAATTAAAAATCTAATTATAAAACTTTTTATTCCATACTAAGAATATAAGTGAATTTATAAACTTTGCTATTTGATATATAATTTAAAGCTCATAACACAAGCAGTACTAAAAAGTTGCCCCAAATTTGTTCTAATCATTTTTTCTTTTATTTTTTGCAGGATTCAAGCAACCTCAAAAATTTAATTTGGAGTGCAAAAAAATAGGCTGAATTTAGTTCAGCCGTAACTTTTTTGAACGAACCCCTTATTCGGAGAAGGAGCTAAAGAGGAGAACCAAAAAATAGCGGTTAGTAAAACTTTTAGTTTTGCGTGTCCGCATATTTTTTTGGTGCTACCCCAGTATATTTCTATCTATGGGTTGCGTAATATGCAATGCCCAATGTGTCAGGTCCGCAATGAGCACCTACTGTTGGTCCAATTGCTTGAATAACAATTCTCAAATTTGGGTGCAAAAAGAGTAATTGTTCTTTGAAGCTTAATGCTTCCTTTTCACAATCTGCGTGAAGAACATAGACAGGGTGTTTGTCATCTATTACTGCATTTTCTTGATACAAATTTAACATTGAAGAAATTGCTTTTTTTCTTCCGCTAACTTGCATGATTTTTTTAAGTTCGCCTTCTTCAGTTATTCTTATGATAGGTTTAATATCAAGCATGCCACCAATAAAAGCTTGAACGGCTGAAAGTCTTCCACCTCGTTTTAAATGGTTTAAATCGTTTACTGTAAACATTTCTGAATAATTGTTTCTATGTTCATCAGCAAATTTAACAATTTCTTCAACGCAAATTCCATCATTAAACATTTTTGCTAAGTCTTCAACCATCATTCCAGCACCAACTGAAATGTTTTTTGTGTCAATTGTAACAAGTTTTCTTTCAGGGTACTTTTTATAAAGATCTTGCAAGGCGATTTCCATATATTTTAAAGTTCCTGAAAGTTTATTTGAAAAATGAACATACAAAATATCTTTTCCGTTTTTAAAAAAAGGTTCAAAGTAAGAAACATACTGATCAGGATTTAAAGCACATGTTGTTGGCATTGAACCTTTACGAATTTTATTAAAAAAATCTTTATCATCAAAATCTTTGCCAAGCCAATAGTCAATAACTTCATCATTCATAACATAAGGCATACTAATAACATTTAAGCCAAGTTCATCAGCTATTGTATACCATAATTCTTCATCACTATCCATAAAAAAAACAGAATTTGATTTGTCCATATTTTTCCTCCGTGAAGATTTTAATCGGTGTAAAAATTTATTTATTAAAGTCTACATAATGAATGTACACTTTTAATAATTTTTAGTCAAATTAATATGCCTATTTGATATTAAATTTTGAAAAATAAAAAATTACTATATTTTTCATTGATTTTTAATTAAAGTTATCTATTCAAAAAAATCATAAGTTTTTTTTTAAACCTATGATTAATTTTAAAAATTGAATTCAATGCAAAAAGGCTAAACACAATATGCAATTAAAATTCCTTTTTTTTCAGCATAATAGCTACACAAGGCTCTCATTGGCAAAATTGAAACAACTGCATTTTTCCAAATATTAACAATTTTATCTTTCAAACCAATTGCTCCTTCAAGATTTGAATAGTGTCCAATAGCCACTTCTTTTCCGTTATATCCTTTTTCTTGCATATGGCTTATGATGTTGCTAAGCCCTTTATTAATTCCAAAAACCTTGCTAACAATTTTAAGTTTTCCTTTTTCATCAGCTTTGCCCACTGCACACATTTTTAATTTTGATAACAAAGCACCAACAATTTTGTTTAATCTTCCATTGTTCACAAAGTTGTCAAAGCAAGAAATTACACAAAGCAAATTTGTTTCTTTACTATATTGAACAATTTTTTCTTGTATTTCAGAAAAGCTTGAACCATTTGAAATAAGCTCGTTAATCTTTTTTACAATCAAAACCAGTTCAACTCCTGCTGATAGTGAATCTAAAATAAAAATTTTTTTATCTGGAAATTTCTCAAGCACTGTTTTTTTAGCAATAATCGCGCTTTCATAACTTCCTGACATTCCGCTTGAAATTGTGATTGCAATGCTGTTTTCAGCTTTCAAAAATTCTTGTTCCCATTCATAAACACTAGGGCAAGAAGAACTTGATTTTTGTTTAGTTGTTTCTAATTCATGATAAAAACAATTCATATCTAATGATTTGTCATCAACGAATTCTTTTTCCCCAATTATTATTTTTAGTGGCACAATGTTGTATTCTGCATCTTTAGACAAATTTTCAATTTCAAGCAAATCACAGCTTGAGTCAGCTACTATATTCCATTTCATTTTTATTCTCCTTAGAAAATTACTGATAATTATTTGCCAATTTTTTGAAATTTATTAGCAAGTTAAATTATTTTTTTGTGCTTTTAATGCATAGTAAATTGTAGGCATAAATATAAATGCCATTATTTATATGAAAATTCTATAATAAATATAATAAATTGTGTTGTAATTTACAATTAAGTTTTTTATTAATACTTTAGCATAACACATAAAAATGTTTTTGGTATTAATTTGTTGAAAATAATTATCATATTTATTAAATAACATGATTTATAAATTTAATCTAAATTGTTTTTATAAGTGGTAGTTTTTTATTAAATCATCTAAAAACTGTGTTCATTTCATAATTATTTTGATTTTTTAAATTTTAATAAATCACATTTGTGTTTTTTCTAAAAATTCATAACCAATTTGCAACAAAAAAACTCCTACAATTTTTTGTTCAACCATAGAAGTTTTGTTTATTATTTGGTAAGTATTAATTATAAATAATTCTACTGTTCTTTATCATGTGAAAAAAGTAATGATTTCCAATCTTTAATTTTGATATTAGTCATCTCTTGAATTTTTGCAAGATCTTCCCCTGAAGTGTGTTTGTCAAAAACATTTACGACTGAGATTCCAGAGCTTTTACCTGCTTGAACTCCTGTTAAACTGTCTTCAAAAATAACACATTTATTTTTTGGTACATTTAACAATTTTGAAGCTAAATTGTATATTTGTGGATCAGGTTTTTTAAGTGTTACATCTTCTTTAGTTAAAATCACATCAAACAATTTTTCAATTGGAAATTTTGAGTTTAGTTTTCCATTTTCCTTTGAATAAATGTCAATAACCCATTTGCTACTAAGAGTGGCTAAACACAAATGCTTTCCTTCTTGTTTCGATTTAATCAAAAATTCCAAAGCATATGGTTTAAACTCGACATTTTTTAAGTAATCCATTGCAATGGTGTTACGCATTGAGTTAATTTGTTCAGTCATAAAACTTGAATTGTACTTAATCCTTAAAAAATTAGCATAATTCATAAACACATCACCAGTATTGTTATTGTGTAAAAATTCATCTCTATCTTTTCCAACAATACTATTGTTAGCATTTCCACCAATTGCATTAATTAATCTGTAATCAATTGTGTCCCACATATCAAGAGTGTCATATAGAGTGCCATCACCATCAAAAATAAGTGCTTCAGCTTCTTTAATTAAGTCTGTCATGGTTTCTCCTTAAGATAATTTTATTGTATAACAAAAGAAGACTAATTTCAATACAAAAAACAAAAGCAACAAAAACTATAGCACATAATTATTTAAATATTTTTGACCCTTTTTGTTTTTAGTGATAATATCTAACTAGAGGATATTAAAAATGAACGAGAATTTTTTAGGAAAAATAGTTACTGTTACAATGGATAGGCCACTAGGAACAAAGCACCCCAAACATGGGTTTGTTTACGAAGTTAATTACGGTTTTCTTGCAGGAACAACATCGGGTGATGGCGAAGAGCTTGACGCTTATGTGCTTGGAGAACATAAACCTTTGGAATCATTTGAAGGCGAAGTAATTGCTATTATTCATAGAACAAATGACAATGACGACAAGCTTGTTGTAATGGCAAAAGGTAGAAATTATACCGATGAACAAATTTTAGCTCTTACGGAGTTCCAAGAACAGTGGTTTAAATCTGTTATTATTAGAAAATAATAACGATAGTTTCAAAAAATTTTATTTGTTTTTTAAAAAAAAAGACCTAAACAACAAGTTAAGTCTTTTTTTAGCATTTTTGTTATATTTGTATTTAAAATTAATTCTATATTTCTAATTTATCTTTTCTTATTAACTTTTTTATTTTAGGAATCTATTTTGCATTATTGCTTTAAATTTTCACCGCAATTATTACAAAAATTTGCTGACTTTTTGTTTTCTTTTCCACAATTTGAACAATAAATCTTTTCTTCTTCAGAAAGTCCACTTTTAATTGATTTTACTGTTTTTTTGATTGCGTCAGAATGAATATCTGCAGCATCTGAAGACAAATCTCTAAGATCACTAGAGTTTTCCTTTTGAATGTATTTGGCACTTTTAATTGAGTATTTAGCAATTATTGGACGAAACCCAATTGAAAGTAAAACCATACCTAAACCAGAGAAAATAAACCAAAGGAAGCCACGAATTGAAATTGAAGTCATACTAACGCCACCTGAAAGAAAACTTTCAGTACCTAATATCATTGAAAGAAGAAGGCAAAATCCTATGATTAAGGATATTCCGCCAATTATTCTAAACAAAGAGTAGGGTATTGGTTTACTGTTTTGGTTGTTTTCATTATTGTTATTCATAATTTTTCCTTTTATATGTTAAGTATTATATATTAAATTTTTGGCAAGTCAATATAATATTATATAATGATTAATTAGTGAAAATTCATTAATTAAAAACTAAGATTAGAAAATGATTTGGTTTTTGCAAATTAACATGTCTAAGAGTTTATTGAAATTTTATGTTATATTTTTCTTATAATTTAATTTCATGTTTAAAGCCATTTCTTTATTATTACTCAAAGAATCAGAACTTTAATTCATCTAAGTATTTCTTTAGATATTCATAAGATATTAAAATTTCTTTTGCAATAATTCTAT
>Ga0172378_10003199_pt1 | contig 15414 bp, 10 predicted proteins | sample GrowelOW332metaG_FD_119755 | JGI IMG/M metagenome (GOLD analysis project Ga0172378, IMG submission 119755) | Groundwater microbial communities from an aquifer near a municipal landfill in Southern Ontario, Canada - Pumphouse #3_1 metaG | ecosystem: Environmental > Aquatic > Deep subsurface >... | reverse complement strand
GGAGCTTCCAGCTCCGGATCCTCCCCGCTCCCAGAATGTGGCCGGAGCTTCCAGCTCCGGATCCTCCCCGCTCCCGCTCCCCTACAACTTACAATTTCCCCGTTCCCCGTCTCCCGTTTCAGGAGTCTTTCCATGCCGATGCACACTCAGGTTATTGCCGCCGTTCGAGATTCGAAGATGCTTGAGCAGGTTTTCTGCAGTCCCGTGAACACCGTTTTTCTGTTATGTGGGAGTATCTGTGACCTGGAACAACAATGCCACCGGCTGCATCAAGCTGGAAAAGAGGTGTACCTCCATGTAGACCTTCTTGATGGCCTGAAAGGCGACAGCAGCGGCATCCACTTTCTCTGCACTCACTGCCACCCGGAAGGCATTATCAGCACAAAAGTGCACTGTTTAAAAATTGCCCGAGATGCAGGATTGCAGACCATCCTGCGCTGTTTTGTGATTGATTCTCTGGCATTAAAAACCGGCAGGCAGCATGTTCACCTAGCAAAACCAGACTTTGTCGAAGTACTGCCGGGGCTTTCCCCGAAAATCATCAAACTGGCAGTCGAACAATTCGGACTTCCCGTCATTGCGGGCGGACTATTGAACGAATCCGAAGACATTGCCGATGCCCTGAAAGCTGGAGCAACCGCTGTTTCAACCAGCATCCCAAAACTTTGGAATATGCTGCAAAATAACAACAACTGACAAGAAAAGAGAAAAAACAAAATGCGTATTGAAGAAATTGACCGGAATTTCGTAACGGCAAAACTCGGTAACGTGGACTATTTATTTCGGGATGCCGGACACCAAGCCTTTACGTTATCTGGCCTAGCCTGGTTTGACCAGGAAAAGAAGTATTGCCGTCTACCACAGGATGCACTGAGCAAACAGAATGAAGGCGTACAAAGCTTGGCATGGAATACTGCCGGCGCCCAATTGCGCTTCCGCACCAACAGTGCAAAGATCGCATTGCGGGTGAAATTGCTTTCTGCAAGTAATATGTCGCACATGCCCGCATCCGGACAATCGGGTTTCGATCTCTATCTCGGAGTCGGCAAACAAAAAAACTATCTAAAAACCGCCATACCCCCCATCAATACGGACCAGTATGACACGCTGATTTTTGACCATCAGGAATCCATCGACCGGGAATTCACCCTGAATTTTCCGCTTTACAACGGAATCAAATCGCTGGAAATTGGCCTGTTGCCGGAAGCAACAATCTCTGCGCCGACTCCTTTCAGCATTACTGCTCCGGTTTTATTCTATGGTTCTTCAATCACGCAGGGAGGCTGTGCTTCCCGGCCAGGCAATTGCTATTGCCAGATTCTATCACGTCACCTGGATTTCGAATGCCTGAATTTTGGTTTCAGCGGCAGTGCGCGTGGCGAAACTGCCATGGCAGAACTCATTGCCGGCCTAAAACTGGCCGCTTTTGTTCTGGATTACGACCATAATGCGCAAACTCTTGAATATCTGCAGAAAACTCATGCCCCATTTTATCAACGGGTTCGAAACCACCAGCCCGACCTGCCAATCGTTCTGGTCAGCAAACCGGATGTCGATCTACTACCCGATGACGCGGCACTGCGCCGGAAAATCATCAAAAAAACGTATGACCAGGCCAGAGCCAGCGGGGATCAAAACATCTTCTGGGTCAATGGCAAAAAACTCTTCGGGAAAAAAGACCGTGACGCCTGCACGGTCGATGGCTGTCACCCCAACGATCTGGGCTTCTGCCGAATGGCCGAACAGATTGAACCGACTTTACGAAAAGCACTCCAACTGACACGATGAACAAAAACTGCGGGTGCAGGCGCCTGCTACAAAACAATTACGGACACCCGCAGAAGCCTGCAACGCAGACCTCTGCGGCGCAGGTGTTATGCTCCTTACAACTCTACTTGAGATCAGCCAGGTTAATTCCGGTTTCCTCCCAAAATAAAGTATCTTCGACCGGTTTATTATCCAGTTCCCAGAAGTGATTCATGACATCTTCTTTTCGGACGCCTTTGCTGGTTTCGCTCTGCAGGTATGCCAGCAGATTCTCGGGACTTATTGCTGCCTTGACTTGCAGCTGTTCTGCTTGCTTCAGCAAAGCCGCAAAAAATGAAGCAGCAGCAGGTTCCCGACAGGAATTTTTGTTAAAGGTGCAGACAACCAGAGTTCCGCTGCCAACGCGCAAAGCGAACAAGTGGGAAAAACGACGCAGGGTATCCGTTTCCAGGAAATCTTTCACGCCATGAATCAGGCCTTTCATACGATCGCGGACAGGTTTATCCACCCCGCAAACATATTCCTCCGGCAGGCAGGGGAAATCATCCAGATTGATTTTATAGCCATTTTCCAACAGCGGCTGAAGATTCATGCCGCCATACTTTCCACTGGCGAGAGCCTGCTGCACCCAGGGAGCCTGCAGGATGGTGCCCAGATTGCTACCGCGGTCCCAGATACAGGGTTTAAAACGTTCCAACGCCCCCGGCCAGTAATATTGATTCCAAGGATCATCTCGATGATACAGCAAAACCATCGTTTTGCCCTGCTCAAGCCCTGTCAGTAATGGTTGATCCAAGCAATCTGTAATCACAACCGTACTGCTGACGTCCTGGTGCACGGGCAACGAATTGACAAACTCGGTAAAACCGGAATGCTGAAGCTCCAATACCGGACGCTTTTCCAGTTGAACCGGGGGATATCGCCAGAATTCCCAGCTGTTTTGCAAGTCCAGGCCGGAACCGTTAAAACAAACTTGTAAAGTATACGAGGTGGGAACTTCCAGAGCCGGCAAACGCAAGTTCAGTTCCACCAGCGTTTGCAGGCCAGTCACCAGAATAAAGTTCTCCCCACGATACAGCAGACTACTCTGGCTGCCCTGTTGCAAAGTCACTTGCAAAGTGCCACGGGGATGGCTGCAGGTGCCATAATGAGAAAGGCAAATCTTGAACGGTATCACCTGATCAGACCAATAACTCTCGCAGGAAAAATCCGCCAACAAAACAGTATCCGCATTAAACTGCTGCATCCAAGCCGGACAAATGTACTTGTCATCATCAAAAAAGTCAACAATCCCATTGTTGTTTTCATATTTCAGACAATCCGCAAACTGCAGCATTTCAAAACCGCATAAGGAAGAAAAACGAAGCCGCTCCAAATAGGTCTTTAAGGCCAATTTTTTAAACTTGCGGGAGGCCTCAATGTAATCCGCATACAAACCCGTCAGTTTTTTCCGGGCAATCAGCTTGGGTAATTCAGTCAAATAACGTGGCTTCCTGATACCGTTAGCCTGCAACCATTCGTCCCCTACCCGGCTGGCAAAGGCATCATACTTTTGACTCTGAGCGGCATAATCCGGAATATCAATATAGTGCATCGCTTCATGCGCCAAAACCGGTTTAATTGGAGTGGCCTGACGCCGTACGGAAGCCGAGATTTCTCCCTCATGAACCGTCTCTTGCAAAGGGGCATCATACGCAGAGCCATTGATTCGCCAGCATTGATCCGATTGAAACATACCGGCATGTTTCTTCAATGGAAAAAAATAAGCGATGTGCTGGGCAAAAAGATCTGCGCTGCCGCGATCATATTCTCCCCATCCGGCATTGTCCATGATCAATTTATTGGGCGCGAGTTCCTTGCCGATTTCATACAAACGCATAACCCCAGGCTGATGCCCGGCATTGTGCATTTCATTGCCAATACAGAAGATCGCCATCGAGGGATGATTCCGATAGCGTTTGATCACCTCCACCCAATTCTGATGATCCAGCGAAAGTCTCTGTTTATTACCTGCCGCATCATATTCATAAGAAAAACCAATTTCGGCGTGGATCAGCATCCCCAGTTCATCAGCAGCTTCAACAAACTCCGGACTGGGAACCGTACTGTGAAAACGCACCAGATTGAAACCGTATTTTTTGGCCTGGGCAATGTTTTTCAGGCAGGCTTCTTTCCAGGTACCACCGGTCATATTCGGGTGATCATGGGCAATAATTCCTCGAATATACCCGCGAAGATAACGGGGTTTGTTATTGATCAGAATCTGCTGGTTACCCAAAGTAGAGATTTCACAATGACCAAAGCGAAAGGGCGCGGAATCGTTGCAGCGAAGCTCATAAAGCTGAGGATTTTCCGGAGACCAGGCCTTGAGTCCTGCCGCATCAATGGTCAACCTGTAACGGCCATTTTCCAATCGACCTTGCTGTAAAACATCATACTCAGCAACACTGGTATCCAAGGTCGTAATGCCAATTTGGGTCACGGGGTGTTCCGTTTCGAGAAAGATCAGCTCCCCCCGACTGTATAAAAAAACATCCTCCATCACTTGCTTTCTCCTCTATGTATCCTCGGTTATCCGATTTCCTGTCAGAGCGTAACAATGCGCTCCACAGCCAAGTCTGCCAACCTGCTCCCGGACAATGATTAAAATTCACTGAGTAAAATACAGTTTTTCAGCACCAGCACCCCGTCTTTCCCAATTTCGCTGCAGGTACCTTGAAACGATATACTGTTATTTTCTACTGAGTTTAGCTCTTCAATCTCCTCTTTGCCAATATTACTGAACTGGCATTTGAGGTTGGTGGTAAACATCATCACGGTAACTCCTTTGCTTTCCGGAAGAATCATTGACGGCTTGCCAACCAGATTGTACACTTTGCCCTGGTGGACCCGGTTGAAGTCCTCCGCCGGCATACTTAACATCGCGCGCCGTAAATCCATTACACTTAACATATCCCCACGCCCGCCAAAGACATCGCCATCCTTACCACCCGAACCTTTACGGGCAGTCGCCAGCGCTTCCTGTATCTCTGCATCATTCAGCAGGCGGCATTCCTTGATCTGGGGTTTAAGATAGCGTTTCGCTTTCTTGTTCATATCCTCCAGCACAACATCACCCTGTTCATTCTGCTCCAGCACAATCCCTATGCAAACTTCCCCTGTATTCAAAAGCAAACGGTGCGTTGGTATTCTCAGCGTAATGCTTTTCTGCACAGTGTCATTCCGGGGAACCTGGATTCGACCACTGACTGAGACCCCTGAACTATGTTCAATTTTCAGGCGCTGTTCACCGGCCAGGATATTCTGCAAAAGCAATGGATAAGATTTGCTCTGACCGGGTTCTTCCCGGGTAACTCCCATCAGAACACCCTGTAAATAGACCTTGCAATTCCCCGGTTGGGTGAGCACTTCCAGATTACCCAAATTGCTTTGCAGCTCGACCGTAAGCTTTTCGCCCCGAGCTGCTTGAATTTCAACGCTCACTTTTTTGAGTTCGCAGCCCGGCCCGCGCAGAATAAGCTCATGGCTGCCCGGCTCCAGATTCTCCAACAGAAAAGGAGTTACCCCCAGAAATTTGCGCTCCTGCCAAACATGCGCGCCGGACGGATTGCTCTGTAAAAAAAGAGTTGCGCTTTTCTGCCGCAAAACCGTTGGCCGGGAAGGTTGAATATCGGGAACATGAATCGTGCGAATACTGTTTTCATACCCGGATTTACGCAGCTCCAAACTGTGACGTCCAGGAGCAACCTTCCGCAACAACAGCGGGGTAAATCCCTCTTGTTGCTCCCCATCCAAATAGACTTCAGCCCCAGCTGGATCACTATCCGCCAGAACGACTTCACTGCTCAATGGCGCAGGACGCTCCAAATCCTCCCGCTCCCTGACCGCCGGCTTAGTTGATAAGCTATCAGCAGGCGTTGACAGCGCCTTATCTCCGGACGGAAAAATACTTTCCGTCCTGTTTTGTGGAGTTGTTGCAGGGACGGCAGCCGCATCATCAGCCGACAAGGCCAACGCAGTAGCGTCAACAACAGGGTCTTCAACTTGCAACGCCTCCATTACCGCCACCTTTGCAGCGGAATCCTCTTCGGGAGCAAAGACTTTCACTGCCAGATAAGCGACTAAACCCAGAATCGCCAGAAGCAGAAGAATCTTCCCCCAGGGAACAGAAATACTGTTCTGCTCAAGCACAGGGGCTGCAACCGCTTTTGCGACATTGGAAACGGGAAAATCTGCCTGATCATCCAGAAAAACGAATTCATGATTAAAAACGGTAATCCGATCGCCGGGCTTCAAGGCAGTACCACTGCTGATCCGAACTTCGTTCACCAAAACACCATTGATGCTGTTTTGATCTTCAACAAACCACTCTTTGCCTATTCTGGAAATCGTGCAATGGTGCCGCGATACTCCACTTTCATGAATCACATATTGATTGTCCAGCTCCCGGCCAATGGTAAAAACCATATCAGTCAGTGCAATTACCTTCCCCGGCGTATCCCCTTTTACAATACGGAGTCGCATGGTATCCTGCTCCTTTTTTGACGGCTAATTCCACCCTAAACTGTTGAATTTCTTATTTCAGGCTATAAATTATCAGTTTATTGCTGAACTTCTATTCTGAAAATTTCTTCGTTCCCTTACGCTGACCGAATACTCCTGAATACTATAATCGCAAATTCTGATTTTGAAGCAAAATGATTGATCTGCATTGTCACAGTACGGCTTCCGACGGCAGTTGTACACCAACTGAACTTATCCATTTGGCAAAAAACATTGGTTTGTCAGCGCTTGCACTGACGGATCACGATACCACCGCCGGCCTCGCCGAATTTCTTAAGGTTGCCCAGCAGGAAAATTTTACCGCCATCCCGGGAGTAGAATTGGCGTGCAGGGATGAACAGCTCAAAACGTATCATCTCTTGGGACTATATATCAAACCCGAACATCCGGAATTTCAGAGCTTGCTGCAAACAATCCTTTGTTGGAGAAACGAACGTAATGAAAGTATTATTGCGCGTTTAAATCAACTTGGCATAAAAATCTCCCGTGAGGAGATTGATGCCTGCTGCCAGGGAGAAGTCCTCGGTCGTCCACACATTGCCAAAGCCCTGACAAACAAAAAAATCTGTCGTACCATTAAACAGGCTTTTGATAAAATTCTTGGCCGCGGTTGCGAGGCTTACGTTTCCCGACAGGTTCCTTCGCCGGAAGAGTGCATTCGGGTTATTCATGCTGCCGGCGGACTGGCTGTCTGGGCACATCCGTATTCCAGCGACAGAATGACCAATACCTGTTGCCGGAAGCTGGCCTCGAAACTCAAAGAGCTTGGACTCGATGGCATCGAAGCTTACTATTCCCTTCACAAAAGTTCACAAACCATGGAAGCCATGAAAATCGCAACCCAACTGCAACTGCTGGTCACCGGCGGCAGTGATTTTCATGGCAGCCATTTCCCAAAACTCAATCTGGGAAATGGTTACGGCAATCTTCAAGTGCCGGATGCCCTGCTGCCCATTCTTCAGCAAAAGGCAGGTATTGACTCTTGTAAGTATTAAACATAGGAGAAAACAATGAATGTATTACTGATTAATGGCAGTCCCCATCAATATGGCTGCACCCACACTGCACTTCAGGAAGTCGCTAGACAGCTGGAAATCGAGGGCGTCAGTTGCAACGAACTGCACATCGGCAGCGGACCGATCCATCCTTGCACAGCCTGTGGAGGCTGTGCCAAAACCGGACTCTGCGTCTTTACCGAGGACTTGGTGAATAAGGCCGTCGAACTGACCCAAAAAGCCGATGGGCTGATCGTCGGCTCACCAGTTCATTACGCCGCCCCGAATGGTTCGCTGTGCGCCTTTATGGATCGCATGTTTTTTATCAAGAATAAAAAGTTTGCTTTCAAACCCGCTGCCGCTGTTGTCAGCTGCCGCAGAGGCGGGGCTAGTGCAGCCTTCGACCGGCTTAATAAATATTTTATGATCTCCAGCATGCCGATTGTTTCCTCACAATACTGGAATTCCGTACATGGCACCACACCGTCTGAAGTCAAACAAGATTTGGAAGGGATGCAGACGCTTCGCACGCTGGCTCGGAATATGGCCTGGCTGATCAAAAGCATCGCCGCCGCACGAACGACTGTCCCACTCCCCATGCAAGAAAAACTGACCGCGACCAATTTCATCCAGAACTGACCGCAACCAAAAACTCGGCATGCCGTACCCTTACGCGCCACACACGTCCAGGATTTTACGGTATGCCCAGTCGTCCCATTCTTCGTGCACTCCGATCCCATTCAGATCACCATAATTTTTAAAAATGAGGAAGCCCCGGAAGGCATCAACCATGCGTTCCACTTCCGCCTCAATTTTTTTACGATCACCAGTCGGCAGGACCTGCTGAATATCAACGGGAGACCACAAGCAGCTCTGATATTTCTTTAGTAGCGAAGCTAAATAGGTGAAATCATAAATTGCCGGCTGATCAAACTGAAAACAGTCTACCCCTGCTTTGAGCAATGGCTCCAGGATCTTGCGGTTCTGCCCGCAAGAATGCATGAAAATGTGGATGCCACGTTCATGGGCGAGAGCAAACAACCTAGTATATAATTCACGAAAATACTCATCCCACATTTCCGGTGAAAATAACAAGTCATTCTGAGTACCCATATCTTCACAGAATACCAGTGCATCCGCTCCGGCATCTCCTGCCGCCAGAATCAGAACCTCAAAAACTTCGGCCAGCATGGCATGCAGACGGTGCAGCTCCTCCGGATAAAGAACCATGTCCAGCAGATAATTGTCCAGCTTCCGAATGTAACGAGCTTGCGCAAAAATCCAGCCCGGCAGCCCGGCCAGACGAAAATAATCAGGAAATTCTGCAAAGCCTTTTCGGTAACACTCCGCGGCCTCGGCTCGGTCATAAACCGGCAGTTTGAAGTCCGCAAGATCTTTCCAGTCGGCAATCACCGGGCGGAAGATTTCGCCGCCTTTACAGGCGCCTTCAGCAGCTAGTCGATGCCAGATATTTCCCCAGATATCATCATAGTATTCATAGACCCCTTCGACCCAGCGGCGAGGCTGATATCCCTTGGGGAATCCCGGCCCAGCACCCACCAGGTCATTACGTCTTTCCCGGTCGAAATTCAACCCCGGACGGGCAATCGGGTGCTGTTTCAAATTCGCGTAGATGATTTCTCTGGATGTCATGATACTTTCTCTTTTTTGGGAAATGGACTGTTTTTCTGAGGCCACCCCAGCAAACATTTTGTTTTTTCAGCTCCAGATAAACGGAGAATCCCAAGAATTCACATGGAGAAAACAGGAAAGCTCACGAATGACCATGTGTCCTTCCCTCACCACATTAAAGTAACTGAGTTTCCAGATATTTCAAGATCTCCTGCCACTCTTTGCAGTAGAGAGGCACTGCAGAAAAAACGAGACGGCAGTTGGCGGTCGCTTGCGACCACCGGGAACGGGAGCGGATCCGGAGCTGGAAGCTCCGGCCACATTCTGGGAGCGGATTCGGAGCTGGAAGCGTTGGCCACATTCTGGGGAGGATCTGGGAGCGGGGAAGCAAGCCATAAGCCCGCGGGAACTACGCAGCCTGAAGGCTGAACTACAAACATACACGTACCCAATGCGTTACATAAGTTGCTACAAAATTTCTTCCACAAAACTCGGAAATTTGCCGCGTAGCGGCTCATTTCAACAAGAAGCTTGATGATAGTAATTACAGATCAGTAGAAGATGATATTGTAGTTCAAATGCGCCCAGCTGGGTACTTCGAGTTGCCAAATTTTCAGAATGATTTCGGCACACGGCACCCCCTCATCAACAAGTCACAAACTACGGGCTTGCGCAGTAGCGGCAAACCTCATTCCAGTAAAGATCAACAGAAATACGAAATAGCGCATGATCGACCTCCTCAACAACGTGCTGCAGACTCAGGAACCAGCCGCTGTTTTTTCAGGCAGGCTGGCAACCTCCATTTCAGAAAATTGCAAGATGAAATGTGAGGTCTTACGAAGAGACCCAGCTAAGTCCTCATATGGCAGGGCGCGCGGTAAAAGCTTGCGTTGCAGGGACAGCGCAGCAGCCACCCCTGCGACTTCGCCAGTCAAAGCTGCCGCAGGAATGACGCGGGTAATTTCCCATGCATCCTCACGCGCTGAAATGCAGCGTCCGGCAGCAAGCACATTGTCCAGGTTCCTGGGCAACAGGCATCGATAGGGGATAGCCCAGGTTGGCCCGATACCACGCCATTCCGGAACCAGCCCAATACTGTCAGGAAAATCAAGTTCACCCATGTTGCTTTCCAGCATAAAATCCCCTTCAATGCAACGGGTATGTCGCAAAGGCACCATCGATGGCAGAACCAAGGGATAGCGGGTATACCGGGTTTCCCGTCCACTGCCATAGTCTACCTGCAATTCCTGACGATACCGCCGCCGACCTTCCAGCAGGAAGTCCGAAACCATTTTGCCGTTGATTCCCTGTTCCGTATCCTGGTTGCTGATGGGTGAAGACATGATGTGAGTTGACACCTGCTGTCCGAAAGTAAAGCTGGAGGATTTTTGCGCTTCGCGGTGTTCAATGATCCAGGAAACCATGGCATTGCTGGCGCAATGGCAAGGATGTCCGGCCATGAAAGCCAGGTCGGCATCGCCGCTGGCATCGATGAAAAGGTCGGCGGAGATGGCGATCTTTCCACTCTTGTTGAATACTTCGATCGCGCGGATCTTTCGATCCTGACAGCGACAATCGATCAGGCAACTGTCATACCACACGTCAACACCGGCCTGCAGCAGCAGTTCATCCAAAGCCAGGACAAAAGAAGCCGGTGAAAAATAGGCCATCAACCTGTTTTTTCCGGTTGGCTGTCCCTGCTTCCAGTCCTCCGGAATATCGGCAGGCCCATATCGATTTGCCGCAATGAGAAATTCTTCAACGATGCCGAAACTGACCTGCTGTCCTCTGCCATCACACAGCGGCAGATAGACCAGGACAACACCGCTGGTGGCCAGCCCCCCTGGAAACACCGTTTTTTCCAGCAGAACTGTACGGCAACCCCTACGAGCCGCCGCCAGTGCCGCGGCACAGCCGGCCACACCGCCACCACACACGGCAACATCATATTGTTTGCAAAGCATAACTACCTTTCCGCTGCATCCTCTCTTCATGCCATTGAAAAAGCCAGCCCTGAGTACAAAAAACAGACTTTTCCACCTTCGATCCTCCGCTCCAGTTACTCCATAACACTGTGCAATACAAGTATTTACGGAGTGGCACCCGGCCTGATGCTGTTTTTCACGATGAAACTTTTGACAAAAACATTCGCCTGTAGCAGTTTGGTCGGGATGAACCCCCCAATATAAAGATAAGAATCCGCACCAATATTGACAGGTTTAGGAAAGGAGATGCTGGTAAAATCCGCTTTGCAGATATCCTGAACAGGAAATTGGCAATAGCCAGTTATTTTCATGCTTTTAACATCATAAACCCCAATGCGGCTGGTGATTTTTCCTTCCGGCAGCTTTTCTGCGTCACAGCGCAGCAAGGCCGAAACCTGGTACTGTCGTTCGGAATCCAACCCATGGGGAATTGCAAAACTTTTGATTTCCCAGCCATGATTCCCATTCATCATGGCGATTCCATCCAGGTAGTGTTTCGCTTCGATTTTTCTTCCATCCAAAACAATTTGATCAAAATACAGAGTGCCAAATTGTTCCGGTTTGCTTCGATAGGCAGTGCTGTAGATTGGACTCCATGCCGCCGAGCCAAGCCAGTCCGGCCTGGAACGGAAGAAATTGCAGCGCAATTGTTCTTTGCAGTATCGGGGTAATGCTGCCAACGGTATGGCAAGCACCCAGTGCCAATCCTCCGGATCAGACAAAACCTGGAATTCTCCGGGAAATTCCACCACCTCGCTTTGGACTACCTCCTGATCACCATCGGGATTACTGGTAAGGATTTTCCGATACCTGTTAGCCAAACGCTTTCCGGAGGGGGCAATGCCAAGTTGCAGCATCGGATAGGCATTTTCACCATAGAAGAAAAGCTCCACCGCATCAGACCAGAAATCCGCCGGCGGTTCAACCTTCGTCTCGTATTTTTCCTGATAACATACATAAAGAAAACCGCTGTCAGCTGTCAACCGCATTTGCGGCGACTTTGGCAATTCGCTGCCGTCAACAGAATTACGCCAGGGACGCAAGACGGGAATATCCTGCCACGAAATCCGTTCCGGCTTCCCCTGTTGGTCGGCAATACGGTCAATAATCAGACCGGCGGGTGCCAATCGGGGAACTTTCGGGGGCGGCAAATAAATCGACTCCTGATCCCTGTCCATTTTGACCAGCACATGGCGATCCGTATACACTTTGTCATTTTTAAAACAGCAGGAAACATAAATATCCCACAGCTGATCCGGATCATTTTTGTCGAACAGGTGTCCGACATCACATCGAGCATAGGTCGCCATCATGCCAAAACCAGGCTTTTGATAAGTTTCCGGTTTTGGTATGGATAAGGCGCTGTTTCTTGTCAATGCTGTGCGACCAAGATAATAAAGCCGGTATTCTCCATCCTTGTCAATCAAAATTTCAACATTTTGGTAGCGGTCGCCAACCGGATAGGAGTAAGAAATCGTTCCCATTTTGGGGACTGGAGCAATGGCTGCAACTCCAAAAGCAGCGGCTTCATCAAACTCCAGCGGCACTTTGTTCACTGCGCCGGTCGCCTGCCAGACCCGTCCAGGCGGCAATGCTGTAAACTCTTTTGGCAGGGGTTTTCCTCCCTGGGAAATTCCGAAAAAATGACGTGCCGTATCCAGTAAGCTTTTTTTTGTCCAATCGTAATAACGCTGTTTATCCTGTTGGCTGACATGGTTCTGGTAATTCGGATCAAAGGAGCGTTCCATAATCAATGCAATAGCTTCCTGCGAACGGGCATAAATCGCTTCCGGCTGCAAAGGCAGTTCAGGATAAGCCAATTTCAGTCTCTGCCAGAGATGCATAGTATTGAAATCCAGGTTCAACCGGGTCACTTTCAGATGAACAAGAGCGACCGGTTCATGGGCAACCAGCGTCTGCATTTGATCAAACGTCTTCTGCCAGCGTAAAAGCCGTTCCGCAGTCAGGTAATCTACTGCGCGCGGATCCGCAAACCAGCGCACAAAATTCGGATCGGCCTCCATGAGTTCCTCCAGTTCATAGAAATACTGAAGCATCAACGGCGCTGCCGAACCATAAACATGCTGGATGTATTCTTTAATCAAAGTGTCAATATCCTGCGTGACATCATTGGCAATTTGGGTTTCCAGAAAAATCAGCAACCCGGTGAAGCCCATGTTACCACGCGTATACAGGCTTTCCGCTTCGGTGAAAAGCTGCCGGATATTGTGACGATAACCCAGCTGAAAATCAAGAGCTGGGCGCCGGACATTTCCAAACAATGGCAAACTGACCAGAGGACGGGCGAAGGTTGTAGCATAATAGTAAAAAAACTGCTGCTGGGAAATCTCACCCCACCTGCGCAACATGTCATAAATTTCTGCATTGCTGGGGGCATTCAACGGTTTGGAAAAATCAGCAGTTATAAAGGCCAGATAAGGAACAAGATTCTTTGGGAGTTTCCCATTCCCCAGCGCAGCGGCGAGCGGGGGCTTCTCTGTTGTCAAACTGCCATAGACCAGAAAACGAAGCTGAAGATTGGGATATTTTTCCAGGAAATAGGGAGAAGCAGAGTGGATTAAATAATCAAAAATCGGGCCACCAGGAGATTTATATTTTTCTTCCAGTGCGATACACTCCGGGCAATGACATATACGGCAATCATGATCATCATGCGAAACGTCCACCCGTACAAATTCGCTTGCCTGAACAGCATGCTGCTGGAGAAGTTTTTCGATGTTTTCAGTCATCGTTTGCCGCAAGCCGGGATTGGAAAAACAACGATGCTTGCCCTGATATTCACGCTCCCCTTTTTCATTCATGGGGAAAAACTCCGGATTACTTTCAAAATACGCCTTGTCTTTTAAAAAATCATACCCCATGCCCGCCAATGGGGGCAGTAGCAGATTGTAGGTGTGAGTCAAGCCACCAACATGACGCCGCGGATTGAAGCTGTTATTATGAATCCGGTTCCGCCGGAAATAGTCTGTACTGGTTGGACATCCGGAAAGATTCCAGATCGCCTGATGTAAGTCGCGCAACAGATACGATGGCAGCATCCGACGCTGAAAAGGAGCCAAAGATAATTTCTCATATTTTGGAATATGGGATGTACCCCAATAGTGATAAAAACGAAAGCCCAACTTTTCTTCAAGAAATTGATACACAGCAAAAACAGTACCGCAATTGCCACCACCTAAAATGACCAAATCCTCGTCCAAACTGGCAAAATAGCGTTCCTCATCCTGCAATTCCGGCAAAACCGGCATCACTTTTTGAAGAACCAGTGAATTCCCGATAAAAATACGTTTGGAATATTCTTCTGCTTTTCCGCCTGTCACAATGGGAAACTCAGCACCCGTTGAGGCTTTGAGAAGCATTTGCAAGTCTTCCACAGTTTTCTGTAATTCCCCAGACAAGTCCACTGGCGGAACAAGAACATATTCGCTCTGTTGATTCTCCGCCAAAATCAGATCGCCTAAGACTTGTGTGCGGACGGCTAAAATCAGCATGATAAATATAATTTTTTTCACATTACCTCCTGAAATACGACAACGACTGGACACTCCTTGCGCATGAACCACCGTTTCCCTTGGGACATTTCCCCAACCCTGAATCTTACGGTTTTGCTCAAACATCTCCTAACTCGATGAATTCCTTCTAAATTTATCGGGTTTTTAAAATACTAAAGGTTTCAGTAAAGTAAGTGAAACCGTTATAGGAGGTCGATTTCTCACACATCTCGTACATGCAGTCATCCATCCGCTTGGGCATCGTAGCTTCAACATGTCCGTCTGCAAACGCCAGATTAATACGGTTTGCATGCCGAAAATGAGGTAATCCGGTCGATGTGGCACTACCATTATCGATGATTAATAAAGAAGAACGTTGATTGTTCTCATAAGCCCCACTCATTTGATAAGAATCTCCAATCAAGAAAAACTCTGCAGTTTTTTTCATTTTATTGCTGTTATAAAACTTACTGGTACCAATTGCCACACGAGCCTTCACATAGGAATGATAATAAGGAGAAAGATCAATCCCAAGCATCCCATAACTGACCTTGTAACGGTCAAAATTCGCTGCTGCGACAATACTGGTACGAGGGAAAAGCGGGCAAAGAAAGAATGTTTTCCCCTCCGGTACATAACCGGCATATTTGAGATGGTATAACCACCCGGCATCAGTGTGAATCCCTTGGTTATCATACAGCAAAAGAGAATTACTGTCATTCATATACGTTTGCGTTATGTAGGCCAGTTGATGCAGATTGTTGCTGCAGGAAATCGCTTTGGCCTTCTGCCGCGCTTTGCTCAAAGCCGGCAAAAGCATCGAAGCCAGAATAGCGATAATCGCAATTACTACCAGTCAAACTATATTTTTTATATCAATGTTTGAAATGTGTGCTATATTATATTTCAGTTTTTTTAACAACTTTCATGGAGAATTTTTTATGAACGCCTATATTTACG
>Ga0172378_10003198_pt1 | contig 15414 bp, 11 predicted proteins | sample GrowelOW332metaG_FD_119755 | JGI IMG/M metagenome (GOLD analysis project Ga0172378, IMG submission 119755) | Groundwater microbial communities from an aquifer near a municipal landfill in Southern Ontario, Canada - Pumphouse #3_1 metaG | ecosystem: Environmental > Aquatic > Deep subsurface >... | reverse complement strand
CATTAGATCCTTTTGCTACTGGTTTAGTTATTGTTGGAGTTAATAAAGGAACAAAGTTTCTTCCCTATATTGATGACTCGACAAAGTCATATATCGCTACCCTTAAGTTAGGTATTAAGACCGACAGCGGCGATAAAGATGGCAATATCATAAAAGAGGAAACACCACCTTCTTTAACGTTAACTACTATTAAAGAAGTCTTAGAAACTTTTAAAGGAAAGTCGAGCCAGATTCCACCTCAATATAGCGCGATTAAAATCAATGGAGAAGCTTGCTACGTCAAAGCTCGGCGAGGAGAAAAAGTTGAGATTAAGCCACGTGCTATCGAGATTATTAGTATTCAATTGATTGAATACAAAGATGATACTGTTGTTTTTACGGTCACAGTTTCTAGAGGCACTTACATAAGAACGTTAGGCGAGGATATCGCTACAAAATTAGGTACGGTTGGACATCTTATTAATTTAAGAAGACTTAGTGTTGGAACCCTTTTAGTCGCTAATGCTAAGAAACTAGATGACATAAATGAAACTGATTTCTTTGATCCTCTTTTACTTATTCACGGGATGAAACATATTGAAGTGGATGAAGAAGGCGTTCAAAAGGCGATGACCGGACAAAGTCTTGACTTAAAAGAAGACTACGGAGAAAAAGTATTAATCGTCCGTCATGAAGTCGCTATCGCAGTTTATAAGCGTTTTGCTACCTCTCATTACGTTCCTGAAAGAGGTCTGTTTTAATGCGAATTGAGAGACTAAGTCTTAACGCAGTTCCTAAAGAAAATCCTGGGGTAAGTCTTTGTCTAGGGACTTTCGATGGACTTCATTTAGGTCACCTTTCTTTAATTAAGAAAGCTCTCGATTGTGCTGAAAAAGAGATGGGGGTCATGGTTTTTTCTAAGAATCCTCAAGAGTTTATTCCTCTAGGGAAAAGCCCAAAAGTCTTAACTTCTTTAGAAGATAAAGTAAGAATATTGCAAGGTTATAATGTCGATGTTCTCTATGTTCTTGACTCCACTCCAGAACTTTTTTCCTTAAACAAAGATGATTTTATTAAGAGATTCTTAACTCCAATAAAACCTCGGCGTCTTATTGTCGGCAGCGACTACGCTTATGGGTATAAGGGTGAAGGAAAAGTTAACGACCTAAGGAAAGATTTTGATGTGGTTGAAGTCCCTATATTAAATAAGGATGGAGCTAAAGTGTCGACCCAGCGGATTATTAGCCTTCTATCTTCAAAGAAAATTGACGAAGCTAATGCTCTTCTTGGGCGAGATTACGAGATAACCGGAAAAGTTGTTCATGGATTCATGAATGGAAGGAAAATAGGTTTTCCTACGGCTAATATCTCTTTATCTACCAATTATGCTTTGCCCGGAACGGGAGTTTACCGGGGAGTTTGTTATTCTAGAGGAATTCCTTATCCTTCAATCGTTAATGTTGGGACTAATCCAACAATTGGGAAGTTGGCTTCTCCAATCGTTGAAGCTTATCTAGATGGGGAGAATAATGAAATCTACGGGGAAACCATATACTGTGCTTTTGACTCTTTTCTACGAGATGAAAAGAAATTCGAAAGTCTAGACGAACTCAAGGCGCAATTGGTAAAAGATAGACGTTGTCTATACACTGTATAAAGGGGAAAAGAAAGGGGCAAGTGGTTAACTTGCCCCATTTTTTATTCTTCAGATTTCTTCTTTTTCGCGTCAAACTTCTTTCGATCAGCGGTATCAAGAATCCTTTTTCTCATTCTAATTGCCCCTGGAGTAACCTCGACTAATTCATCAGGATTGATGTAATCGAGACAAGCTTCCAAAGTCATTCTACGAGGAGCTTTAAGGACAACTGTCATATCGGCATGAGCACTTCTGACGTTTGTTTGAGGTTTAAGAGCGGTGCAGTTAATCGCAAGATCACTTGGATAACGATGTTCTCCCACAATCATTCCTTGGTAACAAACTGTTCCTGGAGCTATAAACATAGTTCCATGATCTTCAACTTTTTGAATAGCGTAAGGGGTGGCGGGTCCTTTGTCAGTGCTGACTAGAACTCCAATTGTTCTTTCACCGAGTTGATGTGAGAACATTGGCTTATATTCTCTGAAAGTATGGTTAATGATTCCATAGCCTCTTGTAAGAGTCATGAAGTTACTAACGAATCCGATAAGTCCACGGCTTGGGATAACATAAATTAGGCGGGTGTTGATTCCGTTGTCACTCATATCACTGACAATAGCTCCGCGGCTACCGAGAATTTCCATGATGGTACCGACAAATTCATTAGGAACGTCAATTTGTAAATCTTCGAAAGGTTCGCACTTAACGCCGTCGATTTCTTTGATGATAACGCGGGGTTTGCTCACTTCGAGCTCATAGCCTTCACGTCTCATATTTTCGATCAAGACACCAAGGTGCAATTCTCCGCGGCCCGAAACTACCCAAGTTTCAGAATTAGGAATTCTTTCGTAACGTAAGGAAACATCGCGCTGGACCTCAGAGAAGAGTCGATCTTCGATGACACGAGCGGTAACAAACTTTCCCTCTTGTCCACGAAGGGGAGAAGAGTTAGTTCCAAACTCCATTTGAAGAGTTGGCTCGTCGATTCTTAATAAAGGTAAGGTATCTGGGTGGCCAGGGGCGCATATCGTCTCGCCAACATTCATGTTAGAAAGACCGGCAATCGCACAAATATCTCCAGCTTCTACTTCATCGGTCTCGATTCTCTTCATTCCGAAGAATGTGTAGAGTTTCATAACCTTAAATTCCGAGGTTGAACCATTATGACGGACATCAATAAGAGAATCTCCAACATGAATGTGTCCTTGGCGAACGGTTCCGATACCAATACGTCCGACGAACTCGTTGTAGTCGAGTAAAGCAGGTTGCCACTGGAAAGGTTTCTCAGGGTCACATTTTGGAGAAGGAATATATTCAATAATTGTGTCGTAAACAGGATCCATGCCTGGCTTTTGAGTGGAAAGATCAGGACTTAAAGAAGAAGTGCCGTTGAGGGCGCTTGTATATACGATAGGGAAATCAAGGAACTCATCGGGAGCTCCTAATTCAATAAAGAGGTTTAGGACCTCATCAACAGCTTTTTGTGGGTCGGCATTTGGGCGGTCAACTTTGTTGATGACAACAATTGGCTTAATATGATTCTCAAGAGCGTTCTTTAGGACAAAGCGGGTCTGAGGCATTGTTCCTTCAAAGGCATCGACAAGTAAAAGGCAGCCATCAACCATGTGCATGATACGTTCTACTTCTCCGCCGAAGTCAGCGTGCCCCGGTGTGTCTACGATGTTAATTTTCGTATCTTTATAAACAATAGAAGTGGTTTTCGCAAGAATTGTGATACCACGTTCGTGTTCTAAAGGATTGCTGTCGAGCATTCTATCAGCAATTTCTTCGTTAGCTCTAAAAGTGTTGCTGGATGTCAATAGTGAGTTGACGAGGGTGGTTTTCCCATGATCAACGTGGGCGATAATCGCGATATTTCTCATTTTCATAATAAAGACCTCCAGTAAAAATCCTTGTAAAGTCTAGTCTCGCGTGGGCGCGTACGCAAGAGAAAAGAATTAAGCCGGGTAATTGGTAGTGTGGTAAAATTGAGTCATGATTAAATTCTCATCATTCTCAGAAGTCATTAAGTACCGTCGGGAAAATGACGGAAATAAGCCCCTCTTTCTGTGGTTAAGTGAGGGAATAGTACATTCAATAACTGGTTTAGAGTTCTACCGAATGGTAGACAATAAAGCAGCACAATATCAAACGTTTAAAGAAAAGCATATAGCAATCATTGGGCATCCTTTTCCTAATGTTATTGCCTCGATTTTTGGAGCTGTTATTGCTGGAAAATCAGTTTGCTTTTTAGACTCTTCTTCCTCTCTTACTTCCCTTAAAGAATCTATCATTAAGGCTGGAATTCAAAAAATAGATTTACTTGATGAAAGTTTTGAAGATGATGAAAAAGACTTTCTTGTTTCTTCCTTAACGAAAAAACTGGAACATCCTCTAAAAATTGAAGCTGGACAAGAAGGAAACCTTCTCTTTTTTACTAGCGGGACCACTAAGACTGAAAAGGTTGTGGTTCTTTCTTCTAAAAATCTTTGTGCCAGTGCTTTCAACGGCCAATGTATTCTCCCTTGTGGAAATGATGACACGATTTATTTGAGCCTGCCTTTATCTCATGTTTTTGGTTTTGTCTGTGGTTTATTGTGGCCGTTATGTTACGAAGCTTCGATTGCTCTTTGCTCAGGTTTAAGGAATGTTCCTATGGAATTATCTCTGCTTAGCCCGACAATAATTCCAACTGTTCCTACATTAGCGAGTGCTTTAGGAGAAAGACTCCCTTCTTTCTTCAATGTTAAAACTATTCTAATTGGAGCAGGCCCTCTTAGTGAAACCGCCCTAAATCAGATCCGTTCTAAAGGAGTGAAGGTGGCTTTTGGATACGGCTTAACTGAAACTTCTTCCGGTGTCGCCTTAGGGGTTGCTGAAAATCCTCTCTTTATGTCTGTTTGTCCTGAGAATCAAATAACCATCGAAGACGGTGAAATTGTTATTCATAGTGAGACGATCTTGATGAAAGGCTACTATTCTCGCCTTGAAGGATTAGAAACAGTAGCCGTGGAGAATCATTGTTTTCGTACGAAAGACCGAGGATACTTCGATTCCAATGGACGCTTAAGAGTGGAAGGAAGAATTGATGATGTCAGTGTTCTTCCTAACGGGGAAAAAGCTAACCTTCCTCTGCTTGAAGATAAGTTTAGAAAATTGCTGCCTTTTCCTTGCGACTTCGCTTTTTTGGTCGGACCTTCCGGCCTATTGATTGCAGTCTACTTAGAAAATGATCATCTTTATAGTAAACTTAATGAAGTAGTAAAGGATTTCAATGAAACTTTAAGCTTTGGCTTGCGTCTAGAAAGAGTACTTAAACTGAAGTCTCCTCTTCCTCGGACCCCTTTAGGCAAAGTTAAGAGATATGAAATAAGGAGCGAAATATGAAAGAAAAAGAGATTATCGTTAAGATTGAACAAATTTTAAGGGATAACATTCCTGGTTTTCTTGAGGGAGAATTGAGTATGGATACTCCCATTAACTCTGAAAAGGGAGTGGATTCTTTAGGATTTATTCTTTTAATGAGTAAGATTCAAGAGGAGTTTGGGTTTGAGATTCCACCTCGAAAGTGGGGGAAGATCCAGACACTTGGTGATTTAGTGGCTTTTATTGAAAAGAAATTTAACTAAGCTATTTAGGAAAATAATTTGATAACAAATTTACTACAGAAAAGGCTCCGATTCATTTGAATCAGAGCCTTCTTTAGTGATAGTTGGAGAATATTAGAAGAAGCGGAGGACTAATTCGCGGGAATACTCACAAGTTTCATCCATGTCACCAAAGGACATGATTTCACCAGCATAGTAGGTTCCGTTCTTGCCTTGCATGGCCTCGACTTTGTCGTACCATCCATCGGCGTAATCCTTGCTATAGACGTGAGGGCAGTAATACCAGGCTTTCTCGTCGTGAATCTTTTCACTGACAGGTCCACAGGTTGCTAAGTCTTCAAGAACCATCTTCTTGCATTCTTCGAAGGTGAGTTTTTCTTCGCCATCGTGGTTGCGGAGAGCGTAGGTGGTAACAATCTGATCAGGCTCGCCTCTCCAACGGACATAGTAGACCATAAGGTGGCCTAAACGTTCAACCTGCATATTATCGAAGATGTAATAGGATATTGGAGGATAGGTTCCTTCTTTAATAGTATTTGAAGTAACGTCATAACGTTCGTAGTCAATCTTAGCAAAGAGTTCTTTCTCTTCTTTAGTGGCATCACCATAGAGAGGGAAATACTGAAGTGGAGCCGTGATAATAATCTTATCAAAGACTTCTTCCTTGCCATTAACTGTGACCGTGACCTTGCCATCCTTACGGACGACTTTGGTGATCTCGCTCTTAAGGTTGGCGGGATGCGCTAATTTTTTATTAACACATTCATAGATGCTTTGAGTGCCATCAACCCAAGTGACAAGATTCATCTTGATGAAGTTCATGCAGGTTTGGAAGTCGAGATATTTAATGACATAAGCCGTTGGCATCTCATCGAAATAGCCATAACCGAAGCTTGTATATGGGGCAATCCAGATTTCTTGGACAAGAGGAATCTTGTTCATTTCGCAGAAATCTTTAAATGGCATCGCTAAATCCTTAAGATTTGGGTTTTCACCCTTCATATAGGTTCTTTCAGGAGTAGCGCTGTAGCCATCGTAACGGCCTTCAGCAACACCGCGGTGGCCATTAACGTCATAACCTTTATATTTAGTCGCTAAAAGGTTGGCGAATCTCTTAAGTTGTTTCTTAACACGAAGAAGGTGAGGGATGTTGAGAAGATTCTTGGTGTTGAAAGGGTCATAGTCCTTTCCAGTCAAGGTCTTATATTTACGATTTAGCGATGGTCCTTCACGCTTAACGCCGCCAAATTTCTCGAGATCAGCGACCGCATAGTATTGAGGGACACCCATGATGGCGCCAAGTTCATAATGCTTTCCATTATGGACAGGTGAACAACATTTTCCTCCAACGTAATCGTTCTTTTCGTATATCGAATAGTTCTTGTATCCCTTTTGTTCGAGATACATGGCGGCGCTAATTCCAGCAGGCCCTCCGCCAACGATGCAGATTCTTTCGTCTAGATTTTTTTGCATATGAAATTCCTTTCTTATTTTATCTATGACTAAATTACAATCTAATTGTACAACCTCAGTTTTTAAAAAACATAAATATTTCGGTATTTAGTTACCAACACTTCAAATATGTCGATAGAAACTAACTTTATTTATTTTAAGAAGAACTAAAAAATTTACATGTTGGTTATCATAATCAAAGGTTTAGAAAAAATAAGACTGATTAGACAATGCTTTCTTTGTCAAAATATTAGCTATCAAGACTAATTAGTTTTATCCAATCAATTTTACTAAACCTGTTTTACTTACAAATCTACGAACTTTAGTGCTAAAAAAGGTTGGAAATCACTATCTTTGATAGTATTATCCTAGTTGCGACTTGTCTTTGTGATTGCCCGTCTCCTGGACATCACATTGGTAAGCTCTGTAAAAATGAAAGGAGAAATGCAATGGCTTTGAAAAAAGAAGAGGTCAACGTCGTCGTTTCCAAATTTGGAAAGAACGCCGCTGATACCGGAAACACTTCAGTTCAGATCGCTCTTCTCACCAAGAGAATCACCGACCTCACTGAGCACTTAAAGCACAATGGTCAGGACACTACTGCCCGCCGCAGCCTTATGGCTTTGGTTGGAAAGCGTCGTAACTTATTGGACTATCTTGCCCGTCATGACGGAGAAGAATACGCCCACGTTATTGAGACCATCGGTCTTCGTAAGTAAGTTGAACTATCACCGCTTCTTCGGAAGCGGTTTTTTATTGCTTATTTACGCGCGCGAGCGTTTCTTATTATTCTTAGTTCATTGATTACTAAGATTTTGGATTAGAAAATTATTGTTCATATCTATCTACTTCGAGGTCTTTTGTATGTTAAGATAGACGCGTTAATTTTCATAAAGAAAAAAAGGAAAAGAGGAAAATGATGAAAGAAACATTCGAACTGGAGTTCGAAGGAAAGAACCTTCGGGTAGAAACGGGCGAAATTGCGAAACAGGCCGATGGATCGGTCTTTGTCCGTTTTAATGACACTGTCGTACTTTCCACCGTCTGCTGTGCAGACCAACCGAAAGAAGGAGACTTCTTTCCACTTACTGTCAATTACGAGGAAAAACAATACTCCATCGGGAAGATCCCTGGATCTTTCCTTCGTCGCGAAGGGCGTCCAGGCGAGCACGCTACGTTAACCGCTCGTCTTATCGACCGTCCAATTCGCCCATTATTCGCTGAAGGATTCCGTAATGAAGTCCAACTCGTCAACACTGTTATGTCGGTCGACCAAGATGCCACTCCTGAGATGACTGCTATGTTTGGTAGCTCTCTTGCTCTTTGCATCAGCGATATTCCATTTGAAGGACCAGTTGCTGGTGTTTATGTCGGAAGAGTTGATGGCAAATTGATCATCGATCCAAGCGAAGAAGAAAAAGCTAAGAGCGATATTAGTTTAGCTGTGGCCGGAACCAAGGACGCCATCATGATGGTGGAAGCTGGTGCTGACCAAGTCCCAGAAGAAGAAATGCTTGATGCCATCATGTTCGGACATGAAGCCATCAAGAGACTATGTGATTTCCAAGAGACCATTATTGCTAAGATTGGAAAAGCCAAGAGACACATTGATCTCTACGCACCCGATCCCGCTATCAAAAATGATATCGAAACTCGTATCGGAGAAAAGATGGTCAAGGCTATTTCTATCTTTGATAAACTTGAAAGACAACACGCCATCGATGATTTAAAGAATGAAATTCTTGATGATTATGATGGACGCACCTACGAGAATGAAAAAGTCCACGTCAAAACTATGATGATGGTCAACGATATTCTCGAAGGAATGGTCGCGACTGAGATTCGTCGTCTTATCACCGAAGATAAGGTTCGTCCTGATGGCCGTAAAGTCGACGAAATCCGTCCACTTGATTGCCAAATCAGCCTCCTTCCAAGAGCTCATGGATCTGCTTTATTCACTCGTGGACAAACCCAAGTTATGGGAACAACCACCCTCGGTCCTATCAGCGACGCTCAAATTATTGACAACCTCACTGCTGAAGAATCTCGTAGATTCATGCATCACTACAATTTCCCACCTTTCTCGGTTGGTGAGATTGGAAGAATGGGCACTCCAGGACGTCGTGAAATTGGTCACGGTGCCTTAGGTGAGAGAGCTTTAAGTTACGTTATTCCTAGTGTTGAAGAATTCCCATACACAATTCGTTGTGTTGCTGATGTTTGCGAAAGCAATGGTTCTTCTTCTCAGGCTTCTATCTGTGCTAACTGCTTATCCCTTATGGATGCTGGTGTCCCTCTTAAGGCCATGGTTAGTGGAATTGCTATGGGCTTAATCAGCTCTGGTCCTCTCGATGGAAAGCATGCCTATACTATCCTTACTGATATCCAAGGATTAGAAGATCACTTCGGTGATATGGACTTTAAGTGTGCTGGTACCGTTAAAGGCATCACCGCTCTTCAAATGGACATCAAGATCCATGGTGTTACCCGTGAGGTCTTAAGCGAGGCTCTTGCTCAGGCTAATAAGGCCAGAACTGAGATTCGTGAAAAGATGGCGGAGTGCATTGCAGAGCCAAAAGCTGAAGTCAGCAAGTGGGCTCCAAAGATGGTTACCTTCAATATCAACCCTGACAAGATCAGAGATGTTATTGGAACTGGTGGTAAGGTCATCAATGACATTATCGCCCAGTGCGACCAAGTAAAGATTGATGTTGATGATTCTGGCAAGATCACCATTTACCACACCAAGAAAGAAGCTATCGAAAAAGCCAAAGAAATGATCGATAACATCGTGCGAGAAGCCAAAATTGGAGAAATCTTTGAAGGGGAAATTACCCGTGTAGAAGATTACGGAGCCTTCGTTCGTCTCTTCGGAACGACTGATGGTCTCTGCCATGTTTCTCGTTTAGATTGGAAGTATATTGAGAATGCTGCTGACCTCTATAAGGTTGGTGATACTCTCAAGGTAGTTGTTGTTGGACTCGAAGAAGGCAAAATCAAACTTAGCCATCGTGAGTTCATCGAAAAACCTGCTGATTACGTCGAGCGCCCAGAGCGTCCAGCCGGAGATAGGAAAGGTGGCAAACCTCCCTTCCGCGGACACGATGGAAATCGTAACGGACGTAGTGGCGGAGGACATAATTTCCACCGCTAAAGGTCCAGCCTAAAAACTAATTTAAACCCCTTGTTTGATTAGAAGGGGTTTTTATTTTTTGACCTAAACATATATGAAAAAACCTAATAGTTAGACATTCACGCTGTTTTTTGCCTAGCTTCTGAGATTTCTTTATGAAAATAGGAAAGACTTTCCCAACTTATGTTCTTATCGTTATTTAGTAAGAGTAAAAATGGTTTATACTACTTCTATGAATGATGTGATTGTAATCGGCGCGGGAGTCATCGGGGCTTTCGTAGCAAGGAACTTATCCCGGTATAAACTTAATGCTTTAGTAATCGAAAAGGAAAACGATGTTGGTGATGTTACCTCGATGGCTAATAGCGCTATCGCCCATTCAGGGTATGATCCTCTTCCTGGCAGTAAGAAAGCCTTTTTTAATGTTAAAGGCAATCAAATGATGCCTTTGGTTTGTGAAGAACTTGACGTTAATTTTGGAAAAGTAGGAACGCTAACAGTTGCGACGGAAGATTCTCAAATTAAGATGCTAAGTGATCTTAAAGAAAGAGCTGATCTTAACGGAGTTCCTACAAAGATATTGAGTGCTTCAGAAGTGCTTAAACTTGAGCCTAACATCAATCCTAATGTTAAGGGTGCTTTGCTTTGTCCAACCGGAGGCATCGTAAATCCTTTTACATTAACTGCTCATGCAATGGAAAATGCTATTGATAATGGAGTTAAACTTAATCTTGGAGAGAGTGTTCTTTCTATCAAGAAGATTGATGGCGGCTTCCTTGTTACGACAAATAAGAGTTCCTATGAAACCAAAGTGGTTATTAACTGTGCTGGTCTTCATAGTGACGAAATTGCGAAGATGATTGAACCTATTGATTGGAGTATTCACGCAAGAAAAGGTGAGTACTTTGTTTTAGATCATTACGCTCATGGTTTGGTAAACCACGTTCTTTTCCCTCTTCCTAGTGAGAAGGGTAAAGGAATTCTCGTTACAATGACTACCTCCTATAATTATCTTGTTGGGCCTAGCAGTGAATGGGTTAGTGAGAAAGATGACCTTTCAACCGATCCTTTGACTTTAGGAGACGTTAAAGCTCAAGCTAAGGAATTAGTGCCAAATATTCCTTTCAATGAGCAGATTCGTGTTTTTAGTGGTTTAAGAGCGACTCCAAGTACTCATGACTTTATTATTGAACCAAGTAAAAGCGAACCTTGTTTCCTTAATGTGGCGGGGATTGAATCTCCTGGTTTAGCCTCCTCTCCTGCGATTGGAGAATATGTTGTAGATACGTTATTGGCGAAGGTTTTGCCTCTTGAAGTGAATGATAAATATCAACCTAGAGTAAAGAAGTATCTTCATCCGCTTTCTCTTCCAATTGAAGAAAGGAATGCTGTAATTAAAGAAAATCCTGATTACGGGACGATGGTTTGCAATTGCGAAAAAGTTACTCTCGGGGAGATTGAAGATGTTCTTTCTAGAAGTCTTCCATGCAGAAGTGTCAAGGCGATAAAGAAAAGAACGCGTGCTGGATTCGGAAAATGCCAAGGTGGTTTTTGTCAGCCTAATGTCATTAGGTTATTAGCTAAGCATTATGGTGTGTCTCCTTTAGAGATTCTCTATGACCACGATGGATCAGAGATTGTGAAAGAAGAAGTGAAGGAGAGCGTCCATGATTAATAAAGATTTAGTTATTATTGGTGGTGGTAGTGCTGGTTTAGCGGCTGCTATCGGTGCTTTTGATGCCGGAGTGAAGGACATTCTTATTATTGAAAAGGGTGAATTTCTTGGAGGCATCTTAAATCAGTGTATTCATAATGGATTCGGATTAAGCGAGTTTAAAGAAGAGTTAACCGGGCCTGAATTCTTAACGAGATTTGTTAAGCAAGCAGAAGAAAGAAAGATTCCTTATGTTCTTAATAGTTATGTAACTTCCATTAGCAAAGATAAAGTTGTTACTTATCTAAATCGCGAGGAAGGTTCTGTTGAAATTAAGGCTAGAGCTATTATCATGGCAGCGGGTTGTTATGAAAGAAATGCTGGGGCTATCGGTATCCCTGGTGAAAGACCTGCTGGTGTAATTACGGCGGGACAGGCTCAATTATTCCTTAATGAATATGGTTACCTCGTCGGGAAGAAAGTCTTTATTTTGGGGAGTGGCGATATCGGATTAATCATGGCTCGTCGTCTTTCTTTAGAGGGCGCTAAGGTTCTTGGCGTTGCCGAAATTATGCCATGGAGCAATGGCCTTAATCGTAATATTGTCCAATGCCTTAACGATTATGATATTCCTCTTTACCTCTCTCATACTGTTTCTAAAGTCTATGGAAAATCTCGACTTGAAGGCATTGAATTGAGTGAAGTGGACACGTCACTTCGCGTGATCGAAGGGACCCAAAAGAGATTTGATTGTGATACGCTTATTCTTTCAATCGGTCTGATTCCTAATAACTCATTGCTCAATGCAGCAGGGGTTAAGGTATCTAGAACTAAAGGGGCTGAAGTCGATGAACACATGATGACAAGCGTCCCGGGAATCTTCTCTTGTGGCAATGTTCTCCACGTTCATGACCTTGTTGATAACGTTGTTGTCGAAGCGCGTTTAGCCGGAAAAGGAGCTGCTTTATATCTCCAAGACAAATTAATTGTAGATGGTACTAAGACGATCGACGTCTGCCCTGGAGATGGAATTGGGTACTGTGTTCCTGAAAAGATAAATACCCTAAATCTTGATGGATCGGTTGAAATAAAATTCCGAGTTAAGAAGCCTTCAAAGAATTCCTATTTAGTTTTCAGTCTTAACGGGAATATCATTAAGAAAATCTTTAAACCAGCGATAATTCCTAGCGAAATGGAAATTGTTAAGATTACTGAAGATGTACTAAAAAACAACCAAGGAACTATCAATGTTTCATTGGTTGCTAAGGAGGCTATATGAGTTTAGAGAACAAAGAATTAATTTGCATCTGCTGCCCTCGAGGTTGTCACTTATCAGTTTCGCCGAACCTTGATGTAACGGGCAATATTTGTCCTAGAGGTGCGGTTTATGCCAAGCAAGAAATTAGTAATCCATTAAGAACTTTGACGAGCACCATGCGAATATCAGGCGCTTCTCTTCCCCTTTGCCCGGTTAAGACTAAAGACCCAATTCCAAAGGGTAAACTTTTTGAGGCTATGCATACGATTGATTGCATTCACCTTGAAGCTCCAATAAAAATCGGTGATGTTGTTATTCCTAATATTTGTGATACCGGCGTGGATGTTGTAGCTACCCGGGATATGGACTTAATTAAGTGAAGTACTTAATCGCGAGTGATATTCATGGTCGCTTAGCAGCTATGGAAACTTTTTATGCTGCTTATTTAAGAGAACAACCAGACGCCTTAATCCTTCTTGGGGATTTGCTCTATAACGGTCCAAGGAATGGTGTTCCATCCGATTATGATCCTATGGGTGTTTGCAAAATTCTCTTAACGATGAAAGACAAGACTATTGCCTATATTAGAGGAAACTGCGATTCAAGGGTCGATGAGATGGTTCTTGGTGTTTCTTTAAGTGATGTTCTTCACATATTAATAAACGGGCAAAAGGCAACTTTGTTTCATGGCGATGAATTTTCTAATCGCCTTATTGAAAACTCTTCTGATTTTCTTCGTCTTTACGGACACACACATCTTCCTGAATTAGCATTTAGAGATGGGCATATTTATCTAAATCCCGGTTCCATTGGTTTTCCCAAAGGAGGTTTTCCTGCTAGCTATATGGTGATTGAAGACAATGAAATTTCATTACGAGACCTTGAAGGGCAAACTCTAAATTCAGGAACTTTTGATAGCCTTGTTTCTTAAAGAGAAAACGCTTTCTTAAGAAAATGAAACTCTTTAATAGTCTTAAGCCCCTCATTCTTATATAATGAGGGGGATTAATTACACGTTAGTTTATTCATCTCCAGGAGATACACATGAAAGATATTGTTAAGATTTTCGCTTTGGGCGGCCTTGATGAGGATGGCAAGAATTGTATTGTTATCGACATATCAGGCGACATTTTCGTTGTCGGGTGCGGTATTCGCTATCCAGATAAAACGATGCCAGGCATCGATTACATCATTCCTGATTTTACTTTTTTGAAGGAAAACAAAAGCCGGGTGAAAGGGTATTTCTTACTTCACGGGCATGATGATGAGATCGGAGCTTTAGCTTACCTCTATAAAGATGTACCGGCTCCAGTTTATGGTTCGCTGGTAACTTTAACGATGCTTAAAGCTTTTAGTAAACACGTAAACGTCAATCCTTCTCAGTATGATTTCCATATTGTGGGAGCTACCTCAATATTTAGCGTTGCCAACCGGGAGATTACTTTCTTCCATACTTCCCATAACATCGCTGATTCCTCAGGAATGTCAATATTGACTGACGGCGGTAACATTGTTGTCACTGGTGATTTTGTTGTTGAAAATAATGCCCAGCCTTCTTACCTCCATGATATGAACGCGATTGCGAAGATTGCCGAACATCCTACTCTCGCTCTTTTAGCGGAATCTGTTTACGCTGATCGTCCCGGATACACGGCTACTCACTATAAATTAGCGCCGATTATCGAAAGAACTGTTAAAGATGCAATGGGAAGAACCTTCATCTCTCTTTTCCTTTCTAACGATTACAACATCGACGAAGTCATTAATATTGCGATTGCGAGTCGAAAGAAAATTATCCCTTATGATGACGCGACGGCGGAAGCCTTGAGGGAAATGCAGGCTTGCGGGCAGTTCATCATTCCCCGTGATAATTTTGCCCCTCTTGAAGACATTAACCGTTTAAGAGCTCAAGACATCATCGTTCTTATGTTAGGACATGGAACTAAGCTTTATGGCAAGATGGCTCTTCTAGCGGCTGGACAAAATGAAGACAAACGAATTGTTATCAAAAAGGATGATACATTCATTGTCGCTGCTCCGAGCAACGATAACACTGAAGTTGAATTTGTCGACGCTGTAGATGAACTTTATCGGACTGATTGTCACGTCGTTAGCGTTTCAAAGAAACAATTCCTTAAGATGCACGCGAGTGAAGAAGATCTTAAGATGATGATTGGTCTGCTAAAACCTAAGTTCTATATTCCTGTTAAGGGTTTATTTAAAGATTTATTAGGAAATGGACAAGTCGCTCTTTCGATGGGTCTTAACCTGAACCACCAAAATGTCTTTGTTATGGAAAATGGCATTACCGTTATTCTCGATGCTAAAGGTGGTCGTTTATTTGATGAAAAGATTCCTCACGGGGACATTCTAATCGATGGAATCGGAGTTGGTGACGTTGGAAATCTCGTTATTTCCGATCGTCAGAAACTTTCCGAAGGCGTCGTTGTTTTGGCTTTGACAGTTTCCAAGAGCAAACGAGTGATAATCGCTGGACCTGATGTCCAAATGCGTGGTTTTGTCTTTGTTAAGGATGCTGATTCAATACTTAAAGACGTAAGTCGCATCTTTGTTTCGACCGTCGAAGAGTATTTACAGTCTCCAACTTTCAATATGAACGAAGTAAAACAAACAGTTTATGAGAAGTGTTTAAGGGCTATTAGGAGACAAACCGGGAAGGAGCCGATGGTTCTT
>Ga0172378_10003196_pt1 | contig 15416 bp, 17 predicted proteins | sample GrowelOW332metaG_FD_119755 | JGI IMG/M metagenome (GOLD analysis project Ga0172378, IMG submission 119755) | Groundwater microbial communities from an aquifer near a municipal landfill in Southern Ontario, Canada - Pumphouse #3_1 metaG | ecosystem: Environmental > Aquatic > Deep subsurface >... | reverse complement strand
TGGTCATATAGCCTCCTCTACCTGCTCTCTTTATGGAGCGTATGCCGTCCGCAATGAGGGCAATATTTGCTGAGTTCAAGGCGGCGGGGATCATCTTTCCGCTTGCTGAGCGTATAGTTGCGACTCAAGCATTCGGAGCAAATCAAAAAAACCTTTTCCCTACCCATTTCTTATCCTCACTCTGCTTCGCTATGATATTCTCTGCCTGCTCAATAGTCAATCTTTAAGATTGGGATAATTATTTGTTGTTTATATCCATTCATTATTGATTCTAGGAACTAATTTAGTTTACCAGGATTTCCAGGCAACATCCCCTTCTTAACAGCCTCCACAATAAAGTCTCTAAACTTGGCGTATCTCGTTTTCGCCTGCTTTAAAGATATCTTAAGAAGATCGGCTATTTCTTGATATGTGCAGCCATCAATTCTTAAAGAAGCCACTGCTAATGCTTTTTTATCGATAAAAGCAGGGGTTTCTTTAAGGGCGAAAGCCTCTTCAGCAAAGTTAAGAAAAATCCGAGGATCTTCGTATTGAGAACAGGGCATGCAATCAGAAAATGAAAGTTCGCTATTTTCGTCATCGCTAATTGCCTCATCAAGACTATAGACAGTTTTCCCTCCGACTTGTGAAAAGCCGTTAGCAACACACATATCGTGGCGAAGAGCTGTCTCAAAGTATTTTCTAAACTTAGCCGTCCCCAGCCGATAGTTATTCTCACAAGCTAAGTAGGTAGCAAAGAAAGTTTGAGAAAATTCCATACTGTAGGAAAGGTTCCCATTCCCGGGCATGGCTCTCCGACAATGAAGGAAACGATTCTTATAGTAACGACCTGCTAAAGTCTCTCGGGCATTTTCTAAACCAACACGCATTAGTAAAACAAGTTCCTCATCGGAACATGAGTCAAAAGAATTCATCTATCCCCCTCTTAAGGCAGAGGTTTCCGTAAACGGTTAATTGCCGATAATAAGATACCAGTCGCAACCGAAGCATTAAGAGAATTTACGTGTCCAAACATTGGAATCTTAATAATAAAATCACTATTTTGGAGAACAAGCCTCGAGATTCCGAAGCCTTCACTTCCAATGACTAAAACGATTGGGCAATCATAATTGACTTCATCGTAAGTTTGTTTAGCACTCCCATCGCTAGCAACAACCCAATATCCGGCATCTTTAAGAAGCTTAATAGCATTAGAAAGATTAGGAACGATCGAAACATCAACATATTCAATAGCGCCAGTTGATACTTTAGCAACAGTCCCATTAAGCGGAGCCTCGCCCCGACTTTTCATAATGATTCCATCAACACCAAAAGCATCAGCGGACCTTAATATAGCCCCTAAGTTTTGAGGATCTTCAATCCCATCCAGCATTAAGATAAGGGAATTTTTCTTTCCTTTTGTCTTTTCAATCATGCTAGGTAACGAAATTGTTTTCTTCGCCTCAGCAACGACAACAAAGCCTTGATGAGCGGGATTCTTTGCCATTTTGAGCAGCAAACCCTCATCAACAATTTCGATATGGACACCTTTTTTCTTCGCAAGTAGAGAAATCGCATCGTTTTCTAAACGTCTCAAGGTTAAAAGCCGAACTGCGCTTCCAGATTCAATACTAGCCGTCACGGCATTCCTGCCATAAACAATTATGGTCATCATTATTCCTTTTGAAGTGCAACTTAAGCGTCAGTCGACATCTTCAATTCAAGAGGTCTTACGGCAAACCTTAATTCATCGATAAAGGCGGTTGTGGAAGATTGAGAAGCAAAGGAACACCGGAGAACGATACGAATCGATTCAGCTCCTTGATAAGTAACAATTTCACTTCTAGTATCGCGAATAGAAATAGAATAACGACTAGCGATAAGAAGAATATCTTTCATGACTGGTTTATCAGCGGGAACCACGACCATAAGAACTGGGTTCCGTCTCGAAGCAAACTTTTCAACCTTTCGCATGGAAACAAGAACAAAAAAGGAAACAATTGTCGCAATGGCAGCAATAATGAAGTTGCCGGATCCACAGGCTAAACCAATGGCCATAACAAGCCAGAGAGTAGTTGCGGTTGTTAATCCTTTAACATCGACACCCGTTTGAACAATGGTGCCGGCACCTAAGAAACCAATACCAGAGACAACCTGAGCCGCTAAACGAGCCGGGTCTCGGTGATCGGTAAAGACAGTTGGGAAACCATAAACAGAAATAATCATGACGAGAGCACTACCAATAGCGACTAATAAGTGAGTTCTTAATCCCGCCGCGTGTCCGTGATATTCTCGTTCAAATCCAATAACTGCGGTAAATAAAGCCGCAAGTAATAAGGAAATGATAACTAAAACTAAATTACCCACAATCGTAAGAGAGGAATCATTAGTCCCAAATCCGGTGTTAAACCAATTAATGATGATCGAATCAATATTCATAAAAGCTCCCTCCGGATTTCTTAAAAGACACCTTTAGAGATTAAAATCTCCCTTAGTTCATCGCTCCTAAGGAAATCCTTATGTTTCTTCGCCTCGCTATAAGCTTGGTAAAGTTCTTTATCTTCGCTTGAAAGCGATACTTTTGCAAGTGTGATACCAAGAATAGAGGCATGACTAATAAGCTTTTGATAACGCTCAAGAAGAATGGTTCCATCATTTGGAGATTGCCGTAAAGCGTTATTAAGATCCTTCAATTCCTCATAGAGGATGCTGAGGGCATTAGGGGTATTAAGGTCATCACAAATAGCATCAAGAAAGCGCGATTCATCGTATGAAACTACTGTTTCTGGATCGATGTCCATCAATTGGAGGGTGATTTGCGCCTTTTTAGCGGAATTTTGAAGTTGGCTAAACTTAGTCCCGGCTTCCTTAATTGTCTCGTCACTAAAGCTAGCAGGGGCTCTATAATGGCTCGACAGCACCATCATCCTAAATGGAATACCCCCATAAGTTGAAACAACATCTTTAGCTAAGAGGACGTTACCCAGGCTCTTAGACATCTTCTCATTATCAATATTAATAAAACCGTTATGGAGCCAATACTTGGCTAGTCCGTTACCATTATGAGCAATGCTTTGGGCAATCTCGTTTTCATGATGAGGGAACTTAAGGTCAAAACCACCACCGTGAATATCGATGTAGCCACCACAACCTTTAAAGATGGAATTAATCATGACACAACATTCAGTATGCCAGCCCGGTCTCCCCTTGCCCCAAGGAGAATCCCACTTAATTCCTTCTTCAGTCTTCTTCCATAAAGCAAAATCTAAAGGATCTTCTTTCTTAGAAGATACTTCAATCCTCGCGCCTTCTTCTAAGGCTTCAATAGAGTTGCCAGAAAGGCTTCCATACCCCTTAACACTTCTAACCCTAAAGTAGACGTCACCGTCAACGCTATAGGCACTACCATTATCTACCAAGTCTTTGATGTAGTTAATAATCCCATCCATACAGGTCGTTGGGGTGGGAGTAAAGTCAGGTTGTAAGCAACCCATGGCGGCGCTTAACTTCCGGTATTCTTCAATAATGTTAGTTGTAAGGGTTGATTCGCTGACGCCTAAACGTTTGGCTTCTAGAATAATTTTATCATCCACATCGGTATAGTTGCTGGCGTACGTCACCTCATAGCCAAGATGAATAAATAGCCTTCTTAAAGTATCAAAAACAATCGCTGGGCGGAAGTTTCCAATATGAGGCGAACTATAAACTGTAGGGCCACAAACATACATGTTTACGCGCCCTTCAATGTTTGGAATGAAGGTAGTTAGGGTATTACCCATGGAATTAAAAAGATCAACTTTATGCATAGGACAATATTACCATATTGATTAGCTATCTACACCGCTTCTATTAGAAAAGTATAGCTTTTAGTAGGTCTTTGGGTTTGGAACAAACATACTTGCTCTTAGAAAGTAATTCCGGCTTATAAAAACCGTAACCCCATAAGCAAAGAGCTAAAGGTAGAGAAGCATTTTCAGCAGTCAATAAATCAGTCTTTGAATCTCCAACATAAAGACACTCCTTAGGATCGCAGCCATATTGTTCCATGAGCGATAAAACATTATGAGGGTCAGGTTTTACCTTCTCTCCTTCTTCAATCCCCTTAACAACAATAAAAGTATTAGGAGGGAAGTACTCCGCAATGACTTCAGTAGCTAAAAGATTAGGTTTATTAGTAACAACGAATTGCTTAATGCCCCGTTCAGAGAGAAAACGAACCATTTCTTTCATTCCGTTATAGGGCTTAGAATGGGTCTTTTGAAACTCTCGATAAAGAGGAAGAAACTCGGCCTTAAGGCGGTCAAAATCCCCTTCCTTTTCTAAATCCTTCATCGATCTTCTAATTAAAGCGTCACTCCCATCTCCAATTAAAGTCTTCGCCTCTTTTAAAGAAAAGGAATGAGGAAAACCCTGACGTAATAACGCCTCATTAATCGCTCTTCTAATCCCGGGCAAGGTATCAAGAAGAGTTCCGTCTAGATCATAAAAAACATATTTATACATAAAAGTATTATAAAGGCTATAAGCCTCTTTGGCTAATAGAGCCACTAAGAAAGAAAAGCCCCGGGATTCCCGGGGCTAATATCTACTTATCAAATGCTTCGCGGTCGCTTACGTAACTCGTATGAAGGAGTTCTTCAGAAAGTTCACTACCATAGCTTCCAAGGAAGTCGGCATATAACTTAATGATGTCAGGATTGTTATGAGATTGACGTAAGGCTTTCTTCTCATCAATGGAGTAAAGGATAGCCGCTCTCTTTTCCTTATAGGTATCGAGAATATCATCCTTTTCTTTTGGTAAGAGACTTGGCTTAACAAATGGTTGTCCACCACCGTTAATACAGCCACCTGGGCAGCCCATGATTTCAATAAAGGCATAAGGGGAAGTGCCAGCCCTGACTTGGTCGAGAAGAACTTTAGCATTAGCCATACCACTGGTGACAGCAACTTTAATCTTCGTACCCTCGATATCAACTTCCGCTTCCTTAACGGCCTCAAGGCCACGGACAGGAGCAAAGGCGATAGGAGAGAGTTCCTTACCCGAAAGAGTGTGGTAAGCGGTTCTAATAGCGGCTTCCATAACCCCACCGGTAACACCGAAGATGGCGCCAGCACCACTATATTCACCAATTAAGTCATCATCGAAGCTTTCACATGGAAGAGAATCCCAATCGATACCTGCTCTCTTAATAAGGATAGCAAGCTCACGAGTGGTTAAGACGCAATCGACGTCAGGCAAACCCTCAACCGCAGCGTTTTGTGGACGTTTGGCTTCGCCTTTTTTGGCAACACAAGGCATAACAGAGACAACATAGATGTCTTTTGCTTCAAGCCCGTGTTTCTTCGCGTAGTAACTCTTAATGATAGCCCCTTCCATCTCATGAGGAGACTTGCAGGTGGAAACATTAGGAATGAGATCTTTATAGAAGAACTCCATGTAGTTAATCCATCCTGGCGAGCAGGAAGTGATCTGAGGAAGAGGAGCGCTCTTCTTTAAGATTCTCTCTATTAACTCGTGAGACTCTTCAGTAATGGTAAGGTCAGCACCAAAGTTGGTATCAAAGACACGGTGGAATCCAAGGCGGTGAAGAGCCGCAACCATCTTGCCTTCGCCGTTTTCTTCGCCAATCTTGGCTCCGAATTCTTCAGCGATAGCAGCTCTAACAGCCGGAGCAGTTTGAACAATAACAGTTTTTCCGGCAGCAAAAGCGGCATCAAGAGCAGAGATTTCTCTCTTCTCAGATAGAGCGCCGGTTGGGCAAACTTCGATACATTGTCCACACTGGATGCAAGGAACCTTAGTAAAGGAACGAGCAAAGGCTGGGGCCACAACGGTTTGGAAGCCACGCTTCTCAAAGCCGAGGATGCCGATACCCTGTGCTTCTTTGCATCTTTCAATGCATCGTCCGCAAAGGATGCACTTGCTGGAATCTCTGATTAAGCCAGGGGCTAAATCATCGATAGGAGAACGGGTCATTGTTCCAAGGTATTTGCCGCTTTCGGCCCCAACAATCTCGGAAACCTTGAGTAATTCGCAGTGTCCGTTTTTGTTGCAGGATTGGCATTCCTTAGAATGGTTAGAAAGAAGAAGTTCGACCGAAGCTTTACGGGCTTCAACGGCCATCGGGGAAGAAAGAAGAATCTCAAATCCCTTCTCGGCAGGAATATCGCTAACAGGATAGACACAAGAAGCGAAGAGTTTTCCGCCTCTAGCCGTTCTAATTTCAACTAAACAAACACGGCAGGAAGCAAGGGAGTTATGTCCATGGTTCCAGTAGCAAAGGGTAGGAATCTTGTATCCGCAAAGACGAGCAGCCTCAAGGACGGTTAAGTCCTTAGGAACGCTATAGATTCTACCTTCAATCTTAATGTTAATATTTTCGGTTGCCATATGTTCTCCTTTATCTCTTCTCGATCGCATGGAATGGGCATCCGGCCATACAGGAGCCGCACTTGATGCACTTCTTTTGATCGATGACATAGGTTTCTTTTCCTGGCACGCCGCTGATGCAGCTAACCGGGCAAGCACGAGCGCACTTGGAGCACTTCTTGCACTTATTTGGATCAATGTAGTAAATCATTAACTTCTTGCAGACATGAGCAGGGCACTTCCGATCTTCGACGTGAGCCCGGTATTCTTCTGGGAAGTTATTAATGGTCGAGAGAATTGGGTTCGCAGCCGTTTGGCCAAGAGCGCAGAGACTGCCTCCCTTAATAACAGTAGCGAGTTTCTTTAAGTCGTTCAGAGTCTCAGAAGTTGAAGTTCCGTTGGTAACGGTGGTCAACATCTCAAGAAGACGTTTGGTTCCGATACGGCATGGAGTGCATTTTCCACAGCTCTCGCTGCAGATAAAGTCCATATAGAAGTGAGCGACGTCGACCATACAGTTGTCTTCGTCCATAACGATAGCGCCACCGCTTCCCATCATGGAGCCTTTAGCGACTAAAGTATCGTAATCAATAGGAGTATCAAGGTCTTTTTCGGTTAAGCAGCCTCCACTTGGGCCACCAGTTTGAATAGCTTTGAACTTTTTGCCATCAGGGATACCTCCGCCGATGTCATAAATAAGAGTTCTTAAGGTTGTACCCATCGGAACTTCAACGAGTCCAACGTTATTGATTTTGCCACCTAGAGCAAAAACCTTTGTTCCGTGGCTTCCTTCAGTACCAATCTTCCCATAAGCTTCAGCCCCAACTCTAATGATGTAAGGAATGTCGGCTAAGGTCTCAACGTTATTGACACAAGTTGGTTTTCCCCAAAGTCCCTTGATAGCAGGGAATGGAGGACGAGGACGTGGCATACCACGCTTGCCTTCAATGGAGTTAAGAAGAGCGGTTTCTTCACCACAAACAAAGGCGCCAGCGCCTAAACGTAAGTGGGCCCGGAAGGAGAAGCCAGTTCCTAAGATGTTATCACCTAGCAAACCAACCTTTTCCATATCTTCGATAGCCCGCTTAACACGGTCAACCGCGATAGGATATTCAGCACGGATATAGAAGTAACCTTGGCTAGCACCAAAAGCGTAGCCGGCAATCATCATACCTTCGATAACTTCGAATGGGTTTCCTTCGAGAATGGAACGATCCATGAAAGCACCTGGGTCGCCTTCGTCACCGTTGCAAACAATGTATTTTTGATCAGCGACTTGGTTAGCAGCAAACTGCCATTTACGGCCAGTAGGGAAACCGGCTCCACCACGTCCACGGATACCAGACTTTAAGACTTCGTCGATAACTTGTTGAGGAGTCATCTCGGTAAGGACTTTTTTAAGAGCCTTGAAACCATCATAACCAAGAGCTTCTTCTAAGAAGTCTGGGTTAATTAAAGAGCAGCCATGAAGAGCGATTCTCTTTTGCTTTTTGTAGAAGTTAACGTCATCTTGACGAACGACTTTCTCATGAGTGTTTGGATCAACGTAGAGAAGGTCATCACAGATCTTTCCACCGATTAAGTCCTCTTCGACAATCTTTGAGACGTCGCTTACCTTAACGGTGCGATAAAGAGTATCTTCAGGGAAAATCTTAACGAAAGGTCCTTGGGAGCAGAAGCCAAAGCAACCAACGTGGTTAGCGGTGACTTTCTCTTCCAGTCCTCTTTCTTTAATTTGGCGTTGGAACTCGTCTAAGATTTCTTGAGCTTCGCTGCTTAAGCAACCTGTTCCACCACAGACGACGACGGCTCTTTTGCCGTTGGTACCTTTAATCTTGGCATCGAAGATAGCACTACATTCTTCGATTTGTTTGCCAAGTTCGGCCCCATTCTTAATTCTTTCCATATTAAGCGTTAATCTCCTTTGAACGGTATTCATCAATGATTTGGCCAACCTTATCAGGTCCAACCATTGGATAGACCTTGCCGTTTACAGAAACAGCGGGAGCTAAAGCGCAAGCGCCCATGCAACGAATTGCTTCAATAGTGAACAATCCATCAGCAGTGGTTTCTCCTGCTTTAATTTTTAAAAGCTCGGAGAATTTATCAACAATCTGTTGGGAGTTCTTGACGTAGCAAGCTGTTCCTAAGCAAATGCCGATAACGTACTTTCCTTTCGGAGTGGTAGAAAAAAGAGCGTAAAAAGTTACGACCCCATAGATTTCAGCAACTGGAACTCCAGTTTCTCCAGAAATAATCTCCATAACCTCTAGCGGGATGTATCCATATTCTTTTTGGACCTCGCTGAGGATCATCATAAGAGGCGATGGTTCTCCGGCGTATTTCCGGCAGATACCCTTAACCCCTTCTTTGACTTCCGACCTCACTACCATATTTTCCTCCTCGCGCAAGCGCGTCTCGCGCGATGCTTTCGATATATTTTAAACAACCCTAACCTAAGGCGCAAGGCGGTATTTGGTACCGCATTACCGATATAATGAAAAGAGCCACAAAGTGGCCCTCTTTTCTAATGTTTTAAACAGTCGTCCCCGCGTCTTTTTTGTATTTTGTTTTACTAAGTCCTAATTCATCGATAAAGATGGCTGGAATCGCAAGCAAGGCAATAAGGCGTTCAGCATCTTCAACGGAAAATTGTTTAGTAACACTGACCTTAATCGAAGTCCAATTGTCATCAACAGCAATGTAGAGATGATTATCAGTAAAAGCTAAATAGAAGGATCCCTTAACCATCGTTTCTAACGACATAATCTTTTCTTGAATCTGGGGAGTTAAGAGATAAAAGACGAGTTGTTCATCATCCGTATATGTTAAGAACTTCTTATTAAAGGCAATGAACTCAGTCTCCACCTTTTTCATGCCTCGAGGAGCAAAATTGATGAAAGAAGTCTTTTCTAATACTCGAACCACGGCATCAAAGTCTCGTTCAAAATCAAAGCGGAATAAAGTACCCACAGCGTAGTCAACATAATCAGTATATGTATTCTTACCATCGCTTCTTGTTTCTCTTCTCTGGAGCTGATATTTAGCCTTCGTAAAGGCAATATCTTTATAGACACCCGTAGCAAGATCCTTTGCATAATACCGATCAGGAGCAGCAAAGAAACCCGTCGAAAGAACTTCCTTTTCAGAGAAACCTCCCCGAGGGTTCTTAAGAATACCAGGAAATAACTTTTCTTCGATTAAGCCAGAAAAGGCCTCGACAGTTTCCCTTTTAAAATGATTAGAATAGGTAACACCCACCACAATCAAAATTAAACCCGCGATAAAGAAGATACTTCCAATCACTAAAAAAGCTTGGTCATAACGGTTTCCATACATAGCAAAGCCGCAAAAAACTATACCTAAGATAAAAGTAGCAGCTCCTCCTAGACCAAACCCTAAAACATAACGGGAAGCCTTTTTCCTTTTAACCTCAACCGCCTTAACTAGATTAAGAACAGCCTCGCTAGTTCCTTCAATGACCATATATATTTCCTTTAATAATAAAAGAGGAGGCCTCGAGCCTCCTCGTTAACTAAAACTTAGAACTCAATCTTAACGTCTTCTCTCTTTTTGCTTTCCGCTTCGAAGAAGTCTCTCTTAACCATCCGTAAATGATTAGCGACGACGGAAGTTGGGAAAACAAGAATCTCTTGGTTAAAGACAGAGACATTAGAGTTGTAGACACGTCTAGAAGCCTGAAGTTGTTCTTCGACTTCGGAGATTTGATTTTGAAGAGCAGAGAAGTTGGCGTTAGCCTTTAATTCAGGATAACGTTCCGCCACGATATTAATGGAATCAAAGGCTTTCGTAACGCTGGCAGCGAACTCACCCTTTTCCGCCATAGAAGCACCCTTAGAAGGGGCTCTTTGAGCGATAACCTTCTCTAAGGTCTCCGCTTCGTGTTTGGCGTACCCTTTGACAGTAGCAACACTCTTGGTCAATAAATCAAAACGTTTGGTTAAAGCAACATCGATTCCAGAAGCCGCCTCTTCGATCTTAACAGTTTCTCTTTTTAGACGGTTGCCAGTCGAAATCCACCAGCCTAGAACAGAAATAAGAAGAATAAGAATAACAACGGCAATGATAATGCCAATGATGCCACCCATTGATAATTCAAGTAATGCCATAAATACCTCCTAAGGTTTTTACCTCTTTCAATTATGGCAACCCTATTACTAAGGGCAAGAAAAATCGTTTCTCCATAGAAAAAAAGCCCCCAATAAGGGGGCTAGAATTCCGTTGCTTAGTCAACCCACTTAACGAGGGTGACTTCGGCGTTGTCGCCCTTGCGGGCTCCAAGTTTATAAACGTTGGTGTAACCACCATTTCTATCTTTGAACTTAGGTCCAATGACGTCAAAGAGTTTGTTTAAAGCAGTACTCTTTTCATCGACTTGGATGTTTCTGACGACGCGAGCAGCTTCCCTTCTCGCAGCTAAATCGCCTTGTTTGGCGAGGGTTACGAGATGATCAGCCAAGGTAACGAGCTCAGGGGTGACCCCGCTGGTGACCTTAACTTCGTCGTGAACGATTAACTCGCTCACAACGTTGCGAAGCATCGACTTGTTCTTAGAAGCGGTGTAAGGAGCCTTGAAACGGACTCCAGTCTTACCGTGAACGTTCTTTCTACCATTTGCTGCCATTTTGTTATTCTCCTACGTAATCACGGAAGTGGAGCCCAATCGAAGCGAGCTTCTCTTTAACTTCCTTCAGCGACTTTTTGCCAAGGTTGCGGACCTTCATCATCTCATCCTCGCTCTTTTGAGTGAGTTCCATAACGGTGGAGATTCCAGCGCGCTTTAAGCAATTGTTGCTACGGACTGATAGATCGAGTTCTTCGATCAACATGTCCTGATACTTATTTTCTTCAGGTTTTGTCTCTTCCTTGACGAGTTTGTAGTTCTTGACTACTTCATCAAGTTCAGTGAAACGGCTTAAGTGGGCCACGAGAAGCTGAGCGGCAAGGGCGACGGCCTCATGGGGCTTAATGGACCCATTGGTCGTGACCTCAAGGGTCAACTTATCGAATTTAGCATCGTGCTCGACACGGGTCGGCTCGACGGAATAGGCCACTTTAGAGACTGGAGAGTAGTTAGAATCGGTGCTAATAACTCCGATTGTTCCAACTTTGCGCTCAGCCTTGTTAGCTTCGCTGGTGACGAATCCTCTGCCGTTAGCGGCAAAGATTGCCATCTTGATATGTCCATTCTCGTTGAGGTGGGCAATTTCGAGCTCAGGATTGATGACGCTCACGAAGGCTGGAAGAACGAGGTCCTTAGCCTTGAGGACGCCAGGTCCTTTAAAGTCAACTTCAATGCGCTTAGCTTCAGCACTTGATTCATCAATCTTAAGAACGAGGTCCTTGAGGTTGAGAACAATCGCTGTGACATCTTCTTCGACACCGGCAATCGCAGAGAATTCATGACGAACCCCTTCGATCTCAACCGCGAAGACACTAGCGCCTGGAAGGGCACTGAGTAGAACGCGACGGAGAGCGTTTCCAATCGTTAGACCGAAGCCTCTTTCAAGAGGTTCGACCACGAAGCGAGCAAAGTGCTCGGCTTCGTCGTTGACATCGATCTTAAAGTTGATCGGTTGGAAAGGATTGGGGAGTTTAAGCTCTTCGGCTTTGACGTCTGTATTGTTGATAGCCATTATAATTTTATTCCTCCTGTGGTTTTCTTCGCCCATCTAAGGGCGACATCGACTAGCCGCGCGGCCTCTTTGGAGGGCGGCATCCGTTATGGGGAACTGGGGTGGTGTCGACAATAGAGCAAATTTGAAGACCGACGGCGCCTAAGGCACGAACAGCGGACTCACGTCCTGGGCCTGGGCCTTTAACGTCGACGTCAACTTGTCTTAATCCTTGTTCGAAGGCGCTCTTTCCAGCAGCTTCAGCGGCTAATTGAGCAGCGAACGGAGTGGATTTCTTAGCACCTCTGTAACCGAGGGCACCAGCACTGCTCCAGGCAATGACGTTGCCTTGGGGATCAGTGATAGTAACGATGATATTGTTGAAGGTACTGTGGATGTGAGCCACGCCACGCGTAAAGTTACGTTTAACTTTCTTTTTGCGGGTAGTGGAATTCTTTTTCTTGGCGTTTGCGCCAGATTTATTATCTGCCATTTATATTTCTCCTTCCCGCCTACTTGGTGGCTTCCTTCTTGTTGGCGATAGTCTTTCTCTTACCTTTACGGGTACGAGCATTGGTTCTCGTTCTTTGACCACGAACTGGAAGTCCACGCTTGTGGCGGATTCCACGGTAGCAGCCAATTTCAGTGAGACGTTTGATGTTGAGGGCGACTTCACGACGTAAGTCTCCTTCAGTTCTATAGTGAGCAATCTCATTGCGGAGAGCAGTGAGTTGCTCGTCAGTTAAATTCTTAACCCGGATGTCGGGGCTTACGCCAGCGGCTTCACAGATCTTAATGGCCGTGCTATCTCCGATACCATAAATATAGGTTAGAGAGATGACGACTCGTTTTTCGTTAGGGATATCAATCCCGGCAATACGTGCCATTTGTTATGTTTTCCTTTCGATTAACCTTGTCTCTGCTTGTGCTTTGGATTGCTGCAGATGACCATGACTTTTCCGTGTCTGCGGATGACTTTACATTTGTCGCAGATCGGTTTCACAGACGGTCTTACTTTCATGATGATAGGCTCCTTTTCTTTAGTTCTTGTAACGGAACGTTATGCGCCCGCGTGTTAGATCGTATGGTGAGAATTGGACGGTTACCCTATCGCCGGGGAGAATGCGGATGTAATGCATCCGGATTTTGCCCGAAACGCAGGCCAGGACTACCGCTCCATTGGCCAGTTTCACCTTGAACATAGCATTGGGAAGATTTTCCAACACTGTGGCCTCGACTTCAATGCAGTCTTCTTTGCTCAAATTAGACTCCTTTCAGACTTTCGTCAGAATCTCGTAGCCATCTTTTGTTACGAGGACGGTGTTCTCGTAATGGCTCGTGAGTTTACCGTCTTTGCTAAGCGTCGTCCATCCATCTTTGAGAGTCCTGACTTCAGGACGCCCTTCGAGAATCATCGGCTCAATAGCAAGGGTCATCCCCGCTTTAAGAAGTGGACCGCTCCCCTTACTACCATAATTAGGTATATAGGGATCCTCATGCATAGTAGCACCGATACCGTGTCCCGTGAATTCACGAGGAACGCTGCATCCATACTCTTTAGCAGTAGCCTCAATCTCATGTTCCACATCGCCAAGATGAATACCTTCTTTAATCGGAGCAACGCCCCTAGCAAAGGCTTCTTCAGCAATTTGAATCATTCTTAAGGCTCGAGGAGAACAAACGCCTACTGGATAAGTCCGGCAAGCATCAGCGCAGTAACCATTAAGTGTTACGACGATATCGAGGGAGACAATGTCGCCATCTCGAAGAATCTTCTTAGCACTTGGTATTCCATGAACAAGAACTTCATTAACTGAGGCACAAATAGCCCCAGGGAAGCCACAATAGCCTTTCTCAGCGCTTTTTCCTCCCCCTGCTTCAATCAAGCGTTCAGCTTGTTCGGAGAGATAGAGAGTAGAAACACCAGGAACGACCAATTTGCCTAGTTCAAGGAAGGTAGAGGCGAGAAGTTTTCCCGCCTCCCTCATTAAGGCAATTTCGCGAGGAGACTTGATGACGATCATCTAATGTCGTCCAGGAGAGCATAGAGCTCTGCCTTCAACGGATCACGCCCAATGGTCCCATCGAAGCTATGGAGTAAACCTTTAGCTTTATAGAAATCCGAGAGCGGAGCAGTTGACTTATAGTAATTGGTAAGCCTGATACGGAAGCTTTCAGCGTTATCGTCTTTCCGCTGGATGAGAGAAGTACCGCAGTAATCGCAGACTCCTTCAACCTTTGGTTTCATCGAATTAACATTGAAACTAGCACCGCATTTTGGACAAACCCGCCTTCCGGCGATGCGACCGATGAGGACATCATCGGGAGCAGTGATATCGATGGCGAGATTAATTTCTCGTCCGATTTCTTTTCCAAGAAGCTCGAGAGCTTCAGCTTGGGGAATAGTTCTTGGGAAACCATCTAAGAGATATCCGTTTTCGCAGTCAGGGAGCGCTAGTCTCTCTTTTACGAGTCCGACAGTAACGTCGTCCGGAACAAGATCTCCTCTTTCGATAATGGCTTGCGCCTTTAATCCAAGAGGGGTCTTCTTAGAAATAGCTTCACGGAACATATCACCAGTAGAAATATGTGGGATGTGATAACGCTCGACTAGGTCCGTAGCCTGTGTGCCTTTTCCGGCACCGGGTGGACCCATGAGTATAATGTTTCTCATGCTACATGCTCTCCTTCACTTCGTCGAATGATTTGCCAGCGAGTAATCCATCAATCTGTGAATTGATTTCAAGAGCGACGCCGACAATGATGATGAGCCCGGTACCACCGATCGCTAATGAGGAATCTCCATCAAAGAGGTTACTCAAGGTTAGGATGATAGGAAGGCCCGCGATAAACGATAAGGCAATAGCGCCAATGCAAGTAACGCGGTTAAGCACTTTACCAACATAGCGTTCCGTTTCTTTACCTGGGCGAATGCCTGGGATATAGGAACCATTCTTCTGGAAGTTATCAGCTAATTGTTCCGGATCAATCTGCATTGAGGCATAGAAGAACGTGAAGGCCACAACGAGAGTTAGATAGATTAGTAACCCCCATGGCATATACCAATGAGTGTTATTGAATCCCGGATACGCAAAGGTCTGATTATAGTTGAAGATCTTTAACCACGTGGCGTTAGCAGCATCTGAACTAATGAAGCTAGCAATGACAGCCGGAGCGGACATGATAGCGGAAGCAAAGATGACAGGGATAACACCAGCAGAGTTAATCTTTAAGGGGAGGAAGCTCGCTTTTGCCATGGAGGCATTAGCACCACCCTTCCCAGCATGCTGGACAGGAATCTTTCGTTTAGATAACTCCGTGAAGACCACGAAGCCCGTAATAAAGATAAGAGCCAAGATGTAGAGAGCGAATTGGAAGGCTCCTCGGGTCATCTCAGTGGAACCATGAGCGACGTTATTAGTCACCCATTT
>Ga0172378_10003195_pt1 | contig 15416 bp, 23 predicted proteins | sample GrowelOW332metaG_FD_119755 | JGI IMG/M metagenome (GOLD analysis project Ga0172378, IMG submission 119755) | Groundwater microbial communities from an aquifer near a municipal landfill in Southern Ontario, Canada - Pumphouse #3_1 metaG | ecosystem: Environmental > Aquatic > Deep subsurface >... | reverse complement strand
ATAAGTCATTTCTTAAAGACTGCGCAGATATAGAAATTGATGCAATTGAGACACAGGCCAATTTAATACTTATTGCTGTGAATAAAGAGAAAACGAAAAGGTGTTTAGATTAATGCCACGCCCAAGAAACGAAAAAATAATCACGTATGATATAAACGACAAACGAACAATCACATTCAAAGGAAAAGACATAGAAGCCGAAATCCCTGTAGAAATCGGAGACTCTGGAATGTGTTTCGCATCAAGGAGTTTTGCCAAAAGGAAGGCTATCATTCTTATATTACGTGACTAATTTTTTTTCGTTGAGATATTAAGGCAAACTATATATAGTATTAAGGCGTATAATATATTATACTAAGAGCAAAAGGAGCAACAATAAATGCACTTTAAAAATGCAACCACGGCAATCAACCAAGAACTAGGCAGAATCAAAGGAGTTCAACACAGAATTTACAACAAAAATAAGAATCCACAAGTAATGACCTGCCTCGAGTGGCGGAATTATACATTCAAACAGATGCTCAGGGACGGTGCGAGAATTCAGTACTGCGCCGAGCCTGAATTCTTTATAATTACTTGGCCGGGGCAAGAATCAATGAAAGTTACTCCTAACGACATCGAGGCTGAATGGAGAAGAGTGTATCTCAGGCAGAAACCTGAGCAGGCTGTAAGTGCCTGAGAATTTAGTTTTGTGTTGCTCAAAGAAATAAGTGGAGATGAAAACAAATGAGAATATCAAAACAACCAAGAAAAGCAATAAATTCAAGAATCGCCCGAAGAAAACTCAGCAGAGAAACTTTGATTGACCTGAAAATGGATTTTGCGATTGCTCAGGCAAACAGAAGAGGATGGTAAATAATGACCTCCACACAACGTCTTAACCAGAAGCGTAAGACTGCTAAGAAGAATGGACAGAAAGTGAAGTGTAGGAGGGTTTGAACATGTCTAGTAGAAAAGGAACAGTAGTAACTGGCTGTACTGGATATATGTGTAATCCTCCTTTCTTTGGGGACTACGTCACCAGGACGTGTACAGAATTTAGGAAAAACACAAAATTCACAAAGATCCGATCCAGAGGGGTGGTTTAACTGATTCCTTTTATCCTCGTTTCAACTCGCGAAGGACATAATGTCCTGTCATTCACAGATCCAATCAAAGCGGATATGTACTGTGAGAAGATGGCTAGACTGAAAATCGAGTATGTGATGGAAGTGTTTTGATGAAAGCAAAATACCTTCTAATCATTAGAAACGTTCCTCTGTTATTTATTAAGCAGAAAAAAGGAAAACTAAAAGTGAAGGTGGTCTAAACATGATAACAGTAACCATCTATAACTCTCTCTCTGAATGCACAGCTCAAACAGGCTGCAAAGATTGTATAGGTACAGTATATCATAATATGTGTTGGTACCCAGGGAAACGAATTCATGAGGAGGGATATTAATGTCTGACCTCCTTCACTCCTCGATTATCCTAGGCAATCTCTACATTCATAAACTCCCCTCCGGCCTAGAATTCCTCCTAAGTCGTGAAGATGCTCTGTCTTGTATGGCTCTTGGGTGGTCAGGAATACGAGTGGCTACAGTTGGAGATGAGTGTTTTATTCAAGAGAGGATGAATTGGATCGAATATCTTGACGAAGGGCAGGGATGTTAAAATGAATGAAAACAAAATTCAAGATCTAAAAAATGCTGTATATGTCCTGAAAGATCTAACAGATGTTCCTGACATTCCGTTTTGGGGGCATTTTTTCACAGAGTTGTTTGATACATTAAAAACAGATATATCCACTACATTAAACGAAAACTATGTTAATAAAGAAGACTATAATAAACAATTGAATTTAATTTTTTCAGAATTTAAAAGAGGAGTCATGGAAGATATCCAAAAAGATGCCATCATTCGGGGGAATGTGATGACAATGCTAAACGGGGAGTTGGATAATCGGAGATACGTAGATAAAGATGAATGTTTACGTCTTGAAAGTATGCTGTCATCGTTGAAAGAAGACGTACATAACAATATTCCAAAACAGATGGATTCAATTGTACAACAATGCGTCGTTAGCACCAACAAAGAAAGATATATTGTTAATCCGATGGCTTTGGGGATATTTGCATCCCTTTCAGTGGCGTTAATGTCTAGCTTGATTTCGGTGTATCTATATTCTTTAGGTATTGAAGGCGGTACTTACTTCCTGCTTCCAATATTCGTAGGGGTAGTAACAACTATATTTTTAATTAACGAATACATAAAAAAAGAAGGGAAATATGGTAAACGACGAGGAACTAAACAATAACGTTGCTAGTGCAGAAGTATCGGTATCATCTGACGGTAATATTGGAATAAAAGTTAGAGATACTAAAGGCGGAAAAATAGCATTCGTTATAATTACTACAGTTATAACTTTAATATATATTTTCACTAGACTAAATCCTTCTTATTTTTATGCTGTGTTGTCATATTTAATATCTATTATTGTATTCGGTGCTCTTTGGTTTCTTGGTTGTGAAAATATAATTTTGGAAAATGATAACCGTGAGGATATTGATTGTATTATGAAAAACTCTTGAAAAACGACTCGATAATATCAATTTTTAATTCCTTTCAAGAACCCCGGCTCAATCCCATTCTCATACATCTCATGAATAACAACAGTCAAATTATAAGCTATAATCTTAGCCAATAACTCATTAACCTGTGCAGTCTCATTTTTAGACCTCGGAGTCTCCCCAAACTTCCTCTTTATAGCTGCATTCGTAGACTCAACATTATTTCTCTTACTATAATGCTCTTGAAATTCATCTCTATTAAGCTGGAAGTAATGATACATCTTTGCCCACATTACAGACCCTCTTTGTTTTCCAGTTACATTCTTCTTGAAGGGAATATAGGGCATTCCTCCTACACTGCCTACTAATTCTAGATTTTTCTTTGAAGAATAAGCTAAATCAGCCGCTACTTCCTTAATTGTAAAACCTTCAGCAGTTTGTTTAATCAGTGGGCTAAACTGTGGTGAATCCCCCCCGTTCCCGTCTGTGATAGTAACAGCAGCTACAATATTGGTTTTTACACCTACACACATATGAGCCTTTAACCATTTGTGTTCTTTATTACGGCCGTATTTCTCGCCTTCGTATGCACTAAAGGAAGTCGTTCTAAATCCAGTAGAATCCACAGCAAAATAAGTTTCGATCCCTGCAACAGGTAACGCAGACAAGAATACTAATTTATGAAGAATTGGCGTAATTTCAGGTTTGTTAAAGAAGTTTGATGGAATATTGAAACTCGGGGCGCGTTCTATTTGTCCTTTCTCGGTTGCGTTCTGAAAGAGGCTATGTGCACGGCGACTTGACAATTGAGAATATACTTTTTGAATTGAACAGAAAAGAGTATCATGGATTGAGTGTCTTGGGCGACCCATATGCTGTTCAGGTTCAGGAATTGCCTGTACTAAGTCTTTTAATAGCTCATCAAATAGCTTTACTTCGGCTTTCTGAGCTTCATTATAGGCGTTCCAAGCTTGTTTATAGGTTAAGTGTATCTTCTCGGTTACAACGCCTTGTGGAGTATCTTTCTCGACCTCTAAGTAGTATCTGGTGGCTAAGATATGCTTGCATTTCCCACCACGATTTTTAAAGTCGGGGCATGTACAGGTCATTCCAGATGGTGTTTCTTTAACTTCGTAATATCCATGACCAGATTGAGACTTGACTTTATATTGATGATCATTAACTTTCTTGACGTTATCTGATTGACTAGCAATTGCTTTACCACGAGCTTCTCTGGTACTAATTGTAGTTGCAACCATTAATTTATCCCGCCTGTAAAAAAAGGAAATTTAGTTAGCTCTCCGAAGATAACGAGCATCTATCAATTCAAGTGCCCCATCACCTTCAAAAATGACTGCAACTTCATTGAATCTGTTGCGGATTTCTTGTACAATGCCTATCCATTTTTGGTTTTTGTATTTTACTTTTTGACCGATTTTGATTTCGCTGATTCTCATTTGTTTCACCTAGTATTATGTTTCTCTAGTACATAATATGCGGTAAAACTATTAATAGTTTGCGGTAAAATAATTATTAATTAGTCTCTTAAAACAAGAACTATCACCCTTTTTCCTTCAAACTCTCTTCCGGTATAAGCTTTTCCTCCTTGAGTTACCACGGTGGGAATTTCGGCTTCAATCTCGCTGCGTAAAAATGTTAGGAGTCCTTTGTCATCTGGTTTATATCGAGTAATTTCATTTTTTCTTGGTCGTGACATGTAATCAACTCTTGTTGAGATTAAAAGATCAAACTATTTATTATTTGCGGTAAAACGGTTTTGTATATTTCCGATAGCTCGATAAACAAAAACTGGGAAAACCAAAAAACATGTATGAAGCGGCTTGATGCGAATACTTAAAAGACGGATAAAGTATAAATATTTGGATAGCATAGTAGATATCACTGTGAATTATCTTTATTGATACTTTACAGTAAGTATATATCCGACTCCCCGGAATTGAACCGGGCTCCGCGTAGGTTGACAGCCAACGGAGTACCATGAAAGCCGGGATTTTAGATACTAGCGCCGCCGGCGTGATTCGAACACGCGTTTCCTGCCGAGGAGAACCGATCTTAAGTCGATCGCTTTAGGCCACTGAGCCACGGCGGCACATTGAATCATATAAATAATCTATTTTTGTTATTTTATCTATATGGATTGTTGCTTTCTTGTTTTGAACTATTAGTGTCAGTTGTTGTCATAGATTCATAATCAAAGTAAGTGTGCGCACTCTCGAACATAGAACTATTATTGTTAGAAGCTATAGAAGTTGCGCCTTCGTTATTCGCCATGTCTTTTTTAATTAGATCCTCAAAATGGTTATCCTCAATATATTTCATAAGAACCGTGATAATTTTTGCTTTTGGATTATTCTTATTGAGTTCATAATACTGTATTTTTCCCGCCTTATCTGATTTTTGAATTATACCCTCGTCTAACAACTTGTGAATATAACTATTGACAGTCATCTTTGAGAGTTTTGTTGCTCTAATAATGTCTGCAATATACAACATTCCCTTACTTTCTTCAGCAAACACTTCTAAGATTTTAACTTGAGGGCATTCTCCAAAAATTTCTGATAGAGCGGTCATGTAATATCATCTGTCGTCTTTAATAAATACTTCATTGACTGAATATTATACTTAATATTATTTAAATGTATCTAACATCCAGAACTTTCTCTAAGCGTTGGTATAATAATTAGCCCAACATACAGATTGCCTTTTTGCATACCCACCCATTTAAAAATATTACTTCAATAATATAAAAGATATAAAATAAGATCACGTCGAGAAGTGACTTATAAAATAAACTTATTATTGGCAATGGTTTTACAATTAAATTCTCGTTACTCCCTCAATTCCCAACATTTTAAGAAGTCCCGACTTTTTGTGCAACATCAATACTTTTTGTGCAAAAGAGAGATTTTGTGCAAAGCCCAAATATACGATACGTTTTTATTTTTTAAACACATATATTTACTCAGATATTTCGAATTTATTTCGAATTTGTGAGTTTTAATGGCAACCAACAAAATCATAAAATACAACCTAGAAAAAAGAGCAGTGGACCTCAAAGGGCAAGGAAATACCTTTGACGAAATCGCTGCGATTCTTTCGGATGAATCGAAAAATAACATATCTTCTTCTTCGGTATTTCGGTTTTTCGAATCTCATGAAATCGCGGTAGCCCAAGCTATCTCTAAAAACGACAAGCTAAAAGCAAGGGTAGCGGATATTGAAATTAACACCGTAAATAAACGATACGATCTGGTTGATAAATTAATTGACTTATCAGAACGTGCAGCCGATGCGGGAGAGTTTAACGCTGCACAGGCCGCTCTTAGGGGAGCAAACGATGTATATAAAGGGCTGGATGACAGAATTTTTAAGTTAAACCCTCCAAAACAAACAACCGAGGTTAACATTGTTACTATTCAGGAGCAAGTAAATGCAGCTAGAGCAGATGTCTCAAGCCGAATTGATAGCATTACTGTCAGACTCAGAGAAAGAGGAGTTTTACAACAGTCTGACTGAACAACAATTACTGGACCTTCCATATAATTGGGACTTTTGGGCGAGACCTGCGCAAAAAATCCCCCTCGGCAAATGGTTCTGTTGGCTACTTAGGTCAGGTCGAGGATTTGGGAAAACATTAACCGGGGCACATACCGTTATCAAATGGGCAGAAGATGGATATTCCCCCATAGCTCTTGTAGGGCAAACTGTAGCTGATGTTAGAGACACAATGATAGAAGTTGGTGACAGTTCTATTTTAAAAGTCGCTCCCCCACATTTTAAACCTGTTTATGAACCATCTAAAAGACGGTTGACTTTTCCAAACGGGGTAACCTGTGTTACATATTCTGGAGATAAGCCAGATCAGCTTAGAGGTCAAAACAATGCTAAAGCTTGGGTAGACGAGTTAGCAAAATTTCAAAAGGCTGAAGAGACCTGGATGAATCTTGAAATGACTCTGAGAAAGGGGGACAATCCACAAGTAATTTGTACGACTACCCCCAGACCGCTTAAAATTATTAGAGAACTTGTTGCAGATAAAAGAACTTTTGAAACGAGAGGCAACACTCTTGAAAACTCTTCTAACTTAAACCCTATTTTTTTAGAGCGAATGATAACAAAATATCAGGGAACTCGCTTAGGACGACAAGAATTAAACGGTGAAATACTAGACGACAACCCCGAAGCTCTTTGGAAACGTTCTGACATTGATGATTATAGAGTCAGTGACGTTCCTCAGTTATCCTTGGTAGTGGTCGGGGTAGATCCAGCAGTAACTTCCAAAGAAGGCTCTGATGATACGGGCATTGTTGTTGCAGGAAAAGGAATAGATAATCATGGATACATACTAGGTGATTACACGATCCATGATACTCCACAGAAATGGGCAGACGCGGCGGTTACTGCATATAATAAACATCAAGCTAATAAAATAATAGGGGAAACAAACAACGGTGGAGATCTTGTAGAACTTAATATAAAAATGGTAGCACCTTCTGTTCGGTTTGAAGATGTCCACGCATCAAGGGGAAAAGCTACTAGAGCAGAACCTATAAGTTCTCTATATGAACAGGGGAGAGTTCATCATTTTGGTTTGTTCCCAGAGCTTGAAGATCAGATGTGTGAGTGGGTCCCCGGGGCTGAAAAATCACCGGATAGAGTTGATGCTTTAGTATGGGCGTTAACTGCATTAGATTTAGTTATTCCATTTGGAAAGGCTGCAAAGTCTCCAGTTCCACAACATAAAAATAGAGATTATAATAGATGGGAAACTTCAAGTGTACCACAATTTTAATTAGATTATTTTAATATAATCCAATAATTTATACAACTCGATTCATAACCTTTAAATTTTAGCTCTTTATCTGTGGTATATATCAACGGCTCTTTAATTTTTTCATCGTTCACTACAAGATATTTCCCATTGAATAAACATGTATTTGGTTTAGGTTCGGTCATACATTTTCCTCAAGAATTCCATCTTTCTAACTATACAAGCGACCCACTAGGAATATAGTGGGCGTTCTCTAGATTCTCGGAGACTCGTTATACAAACTCCTCAAACTTCTTTTTCCACATATCCACAAATTCATCAGAAATCTTTATCTCTCCTAATATTTTTCCATTTTCTACTCTCATATTAGTCAATTTCCCAATCTGCAAATCATCTGGTCGCTTTTCAGGCACGTCTCCTAAATATATTACTCATGTCATCGTGTAACATTTTTGACAATCGGATGTCTGATATATGGGGAATAGTTTCTTGTTTATATGGGTCACAGTCGTCATCCACAAGTTCATATGTAACTTTCCATTTTTGGATTCGGTATTCTAGTTTATTCTGAAAAACTTCATTTACATTTGAAACTCTGGCGTTACCTGGGCTAGAAAACTCATATTGTGTATAATAGGACCGGTTATATGCCCCTTCGTTTTCTCCAGTTTTGTTATTTATTATTTTATAAATAAACGATTCAGTCATTTAAGTAATGCCTCCCTCAACCCTTCCGTGTTATACCCCATTGATTCTAGCCGCGATTTTAATTTTTTAATAGATCCTTCATGATCTGAATAATCAAAGTCCTTTAATTCCTCAATCAAGACCGACATATTAAGAGGCTTAGGCTCTCCTTTTGCCCCGTTTAATTCTTTTAGTGCTCTGTAAGCTTTTGCATCCTCCAATACCCCCCTTAATACTTTCTCCCAAGAATCACCCTTCTTTCCACAGTCTCTTAATTCGTTCCTTAATTCCTTTGTACATGGTATAGAAGTTTCAGACATATTATGTAATAACGTGCTCATACTATAATAACATTTTCATAACTTAATATATTTAAAATGTATAAAATATTATATATTACCTGTAACAATATTAAATTACATATGACTACTGATACTGTCACAACTCGTGTACCTCGTGACACCAAAAAACTGATTAAAAAACTAAGCTCAGAGCAAGGCAAGCCGGAAAGCGAAATAATAGCTCAACAGTTTGCTAAACCACCAGATAATCAAAAAATTGGCCCGTTAAAAATAGGAATGAAACAGGAGCAGGGCACAATTTACATATCAAGCGCGACAGGGAATATTTATAAAAGCCCAAGAATTACAATTTCTACAATTAGGGAAATGCTCCAAAATCCCTATATCGTGTCCAAATTAGAAAAGCGATCTATCACTTACTTTCCTGAGAGAGTCCAAATTGAGGTATATGACCCAAAACAGAATCTAGCACCTGATGAAACCAAGATCCTTCAGAACATGTGTGAAGCTGAGGACGTGCGGTTATCTGACAAGGTGATTCAGGGAGATCATAACGCTTATGCATATGGGCTAGGAGTATATAATCCAGTTTGGGTCCGAAAGGGAGGAAGGATTTACCTTCAAAAATTAAGGCATCTACCCGCATGGTCATTTGATACGAGACCCACTGAGACAACCTCCACAGAAACCTGGTCATACCTATTACAAGGAATTATTTTAGGCGCAGACGGGACACCTGAATATTGGCAACGTAAGAATTCAACGACTACAGACACTGAACAAATCACAAATGTGATGATTGTTAAAGATCCTAAAGATGAATCTTTAGCAGGTGACTCTGATCTTATACCTCTCGTTTCTACTATTGAAATGATTAAGTTTGTTCTCAACACTGAGATGCAAGTAATCAATAGAGCAGGTGTCCCGACCTTCACAATCAAAATAACTAATCCGCAGCCCGCAAGTGAAGCAAATGATTTTGTTTCTGACGTGGATTTTGCCAATATGATTATCAAAAACGCTTCCAAAGATAATGTATACCAGATTCGCGAGAATATGGAAGTTTTCCCCATCCCATTCGATCCAAAGAAAGACAACTTAGATACGGAGGCAGTATTAAAAGCTATTATTGATGACTATTTTTCCATTTCAAATCAGATCTCCAAAGACGGGACCTTAATAGGCGGCTCTGCTATTCCAGAATTTCAACTTTTAATGCAAGCCATAAAAGGCCGCCATAACTGGCTTCTTGCTCCTTTTGAATCGACGCTTAATCAGTATTTTATATTGAATAACTATCCTGAAGGCTGGACTGTAAAACTCACTATTCCACTTTGGGAAGAAGATAAAACTAAACAAAAACTACAAGAAGCAGACCTAGGAGCAAAATATAAACTGATTGACGGAGACGACTTTAGAAGTCTATTGCCTGACGTTGAACCCGCCGACGACAAAAAATGGAATAAAATATTCGATTTTTGGAAAAGAGTTCAGGACGCGGGAATTACTCAACCGGCTCAATTTACGAGGCACTCTCATCAATTTACTGAGGAAGGGGAAGGAGATCCTTTAGACCCTTTAGCGGAGGAACTTTCTGGAAAATTAGGGGATGAAATTGACAAACTGGCAGATGAGATTTATAAGGCGGTGGTAATGTGAGTGGTAATTACAATATACATAACCAATTTGGAAAATTGATTTACTCGAACGTGTGTTTAGATAGAGTAACGAAGGAAGATAGTGGTTACATCCTATTCGAACGCGATAGATATGGGCACAGTGTATCGATTGGATACATCCCTCTAAATTGGGCTATTATACAATCTAGTTTTTTCAACGCGGTGGAATAAATGGCAGAGGAAACATTCATTTTCTACAGACAACAGTATAAGTATGAAGTCAATGGAGACGCATATGGAAATGAGAAAACGATAGAATTGCCAATTTTTAAAAGAGCCGTCGAGCAAGGGGGTATAGTTCTTGAAGTTGGCAACGTTCTTAAAAGGTACTATCCCGAACTTAAACACGTTGCTTTAGATAAATCCTGTGAGGGCAAAGGCATTATTAACAAAGACGTTTTTGAATTCAAACCCAAAAAGAAATATGACCTCGTTGTTGCGGTCTCCACGGTCTTAGATCCAGAGTTACTGCTTCCAACAATTGAGAGTATGAAACTCCTCGGAAAGCGAGTTTTTATTTCAGTACCGCTTGGATATGATCCTATACTAGACGCTGAAATCAAGAAAATCACCTCTGGAAAACTCATAATAATGAAGAGATATTCTAGGGAAAATCGATGGATAGAAAGCCGTAATTTTGGACCAAAAATGAGATATGGTTATCCGTTTGAAAATGGGAACTGGATGTTATTTATAGAATTTTGTGGGGACGTATGATTGAAAACATTTTTACAGTGGAGAGTATACAAGATCCCATAAACGATTATACCACACAAGAATACCAAAATGATGTATTCATATACATAATCATAGTGTCCGTTATGATTACGGTGGTTATAGGGATACTATGGCTCACGGTGTTCTTATGATACCTGATTTTGATCATGAAGAGTATGATCCTGATAATAATACTCCTGAAGAACTGCTTGCTGTCCTTATAGTAGCAATCCCATCATTTGAGACGGCACGGATTGAACTAATTGTAGAGGGTGCCTCGAAGAATTACTTGAAAGGCACAAAAATCGCATATGATAGATTAGGAGAAAAGTTTGTTTCATCTGAAGTCAAAGACGATGTTTATAATTTTTTAAAAATATATAAGAAACAAATCAATGAAGGGTATACAATAATCCAGGGGGAGAAAGTTTACTGGCTCCGAGATCGAACTCTTACCGAAAGACAAAAGATTTTTGATATTATCTCATCTGGAGTTACTGAAGGTAAGAGCCCTGATAAAGTAAAAACTGAGTTTCAAAAGTATTTTAGTATGCAAAAGACCCAAGCTGAAAGGATAGCTCGAACTGAAACGGCATATGTTCAGGAGAGAGGAATTTATGACAGGTATGTTAAGTTTGGAGTTAAAAAAGTTAAATGGTTGTTAGGTTCAAACCCATGCGAGATATGTACTCAATACGGGGGAAAGATTTTTGATATTGATGATTTACCGTATCAAATACCGGTTCATCCATCTTGCACTTGTACCATTGTGCCGGTGTTAGACTGAAGCAAATCTAAATCTACTTTTCCATAGTTTTCTTCGTACCATTTAACAGTCTGTAATAACCTCTCCACTATTTTTCCATACGATTCTTTCTTTTTCCCATAATCCCCTAATTCATCATGTACCGCGATTGATACCTCTATATGAGTGGTGTCTTTCGGTTTCACAGCGTTAACTTTCATCATATTTTATACATATACTTCATTGTATATAAATTTAATTAAATTAAAACTGCGTTCTTTTTTTGACACCTGTTTACGTGAACACGTTTTTACTGACATTTGCTTTAATTAAATTATTCACAAAGTTTTATATTAATGTACTTCCTTAATATTATTCTAATAAAGTATCATTATAAAATTACACAATCTTAGGGCGTGCCATGACAGAAAACGAAACACATTTATACTGTTCAACAACCCCCTTATATTTTTCTCAAAATAATCACGATGCCATAATTCAGACCTTAGATCGACATTTAGGTTACGATGAAAACTGGTTTCCTATTTTCTTTCCACATGGAGTTTATGAAAGAGCCATTGACACCGTGAATGATGCAAAGATCATCTTTTCAGGGGGGGGACATCCAGATTATGACCTGTATGAACTCAACCCTGAGCAGGCCGTGAGGGATGTAGGGGGGAGATTTGCAGGGTATCTAACAGATGCAAGAATAGATATGACCGGGCACCCTACCGCGTGCGCTACACTTGTTCTTGACCCGGACCCGGACATTGAACAGCTAATATCGGAGGGAAAATTGTCAGTAAGCCCCTCCCTTGGATTGACACGAGATGAAGCTGGAAACATCATAAAAGTAGTTTTTCAAAACTTACTGATTTTTCCCGAAACTGTAAGTGGCCCATCCGTCCCTGGTGATCCCGGAACTAAAATTCTAAACACTAAACCAAACCCGCACAATGATGACCATCCAATTAATCCAACTCAATTTTCAGGTAAAACCATGACTGAACCAATCGAAAAGCCGATAATTGACCCGGCTGTTACAGCACAGCTTACTGAAATTACTCAGCAGTTCTCTCTTTTCAAACAGGAGTTAACGGCACAGAAACAGGAAGCTGAAGGACTGAAAGCACAACTTGCAGCAAAAGACGACGAACTCAAAACCGAGAAAGAAGCTTTTGCTCAGTTCACCAAAAAGCTGGAAGAAGACAAAGCCAAAGCAAAGGAAGCTGAGTTCCAGGGATTAATTCATGACCCACTGTTCCCAGAAGGACTCCTGAAGGCTGAGAACGCTGAGGAACTACTCCGAACTGAATTCAATACATCTCCTGCACAGTTCACAAGAAGAATTCTTACAGTATATGCAACGCAGGGTAAACTTCTCGGGGAGAAAGGTCAGGAACAGGGACATCAGTTCTCGCAGCAGAAATCTGATTCTAGGTGGGACTCTGACGAGGGTAAGTTGCTCCTCTCAAAGTTTTCAAAGTTTGGGATTACCCGTGACAGGATGGTGACTCAGTAATGACAGCTGCCGCCGCAAATAGAGACGCAAAGTGGATGCCAGGCGAATTAATCACCGTTGGAGTTGCTGCAAGCACCACGATTTACAAAAATACACTCGTTGGCTATACAGCCGATGGGTATCTTGCACCTAAAGACGCTTCTGGTAATGTTTTTGCAGGAGTGGCCGCTGAAGGAGCCGTCGGGGGGGATGCAAGCGGGAATGTTGTCTGCAAAGTATATAGAAAAGGAACCTTTGAGTTTGTCTTTTCTGGTGCAGCTATCACTGTAAACGGTGACGAATTATACGTAGTGGATGATCAAACCGTTGCAGCTACAGGAGACCATAAAGTAGGGAGAGCATGTGGTTTTCCCGGGACCGGCATCCAACGTATTGACATCGGGGGGTATTGCTAATGGGTACTTTATTTTCAAGCGATTTCCCAAATATGATAGGGGAAGCTCTCAGCGTTGTATTCAAGGATGAGTATACAAGACCAGTTGATAATTCTTGGTTGCAGCTATGTACTGAGATGAATTCAACGAAGGCAAGTGAAAAATACGGTTTTCTTGGTGCTAATCCGTCCATGAGAGAATTCAAAGACGAGAGACAACCTTCTGGATTTCAGGAAAACGCCTTTACAATTGCAAACAAAAAGTATGAAAGTACCATTTCAATTAACAAAGACGCGATTGACGACGACCAGTATGGTCAGATAGCTCTTCAGGTTAGAAGGCTTGCGGAAACAGTAAGATCATACAAAGAAGAGTGTGCATATACTGTCTTCACAAACGGTGATTCCAGCGCATACGGACTTTGTTATGATGGCAATGAGTATTTTGACACTGCCCACAAAGAAGGAACTTACTACACCACAAACCAAAGTAACCTCGGAACCGATGTACTATCTCAGACAAGTCTCTCCGCTGCACGAACCAAAATGATGGGCTTTAGGGATGATAGAGGTAACAAACTTAGGATTGTCCCAGATACTTTGATAGTTCCCCCCGAACTTGAAGACACGGCAATTCAGCTTACAATGTCTGCCACTGTCGATGCAAGCGGGAACATAAACGTGAACAAAGGCAGGTACAAGATACTCGTAACTCCATTCTTCCCAGATACAGACTCTTGGATTCTCGCAAGAACATCAAGGACAATGAGGCCTCTGATCTACCAGAACAGAGAGGATGCTGTTTTTCAGGCACTCGAAGGCGAATCTGAAACGGGTTTCATGAGAGATGAATGGATGTACGGTGTCAAGACCCGTTTTGCGTTTGGTTATGGAGACTGGCGTAACGCATACCTTAGCAGACCGTGAGGTTAACAAATGCCTGCTTTTATCCAAGCTTCTGATGGTACAGTATGGGACGCTGAAATTCAACCGAATCCCGACGTTCGCGGTAATGAAAGCCGAAATTCCTTTAAGTGGAACTGTTACCATTCAAGGCTTGGGCAGTTTTTTCAGAAACAGATCAAAGACGCAATATTAAGAGCTATAAACGCAGTTCACTCAAGAAATGAATATTCTTTTGACGGTGAATTTTCAGAGCTTCAAAAAGCTTTATACGAGTCAATAGGAAGCCGTATAACCGAAGATCCCGACCGTAAGCAACCATTTATGTTCAAGATTGCTGATATTCTCGTCTATTACGCTAAGGATGAATGCGCTATCAAGAGCCTTCAAAAGAATAAGTTATTTCAGAAATCTGTAGAGTATGCGTATAAAGGTATTCTAAAATATGATTCTGAAGCATTCGTCTATGATGATATCAGACTTCAGAAAATTTCAACTTATCTAAATAAAAACATTTCTGCTTTATGGGATGATAATCTTACTTTTCAGAGAGTTGTAAATATCATAGTCTTTCTCATGAAAGAAGACATTTATTATCGCCCACGTTTTATTCAAATACTTCAGGATCTCCAGAAGGACAACCGTTATCCCGACGGGTCTGAGGTTTCACTCGTTTTTGCGGGACTATGCGAGGTTGTAAAAGACTTTGAGCTTACAGATGCTGAGTTGGCAAACATTGAGAGGTGGCACTAATGGCTATTACCTTAGATCCTGATTGGATATCTGATATGTCACTGGATACCTATTCAGTTGCATCCGTAGACGGGACAATCACACCAGAACGATTTGCTCGATATCTCACAATTATATCCAATCCTGATTATGGCAGGCTTGCACTAGACAATCTCTTAGAATCCGATGGTTCTCTTAAATCTGGCGCAGAACCTCTTGCAGCTCTCCTTATTTGTGATTTAATACAGATTGGCCCTGTTACAGACCTCGGAATAAAAAGTGAAGACTTTGGAGGAGCATATTCCTACACAAAGTCAGAAACTGCCGCCGCTTCTACAAAATCAGCTTTCCTGCAAAAATATGAAGCAACTCTTGAAAAATCACCTTCGAGAAGAGGAAAGCTTGCAAGT
>Ga0172378_10003194_pt1 | contig 15420 bp, 20 predicted proteins | sample GrowelOW332metaG_FD_119755 | JGI IMG/M metagenome (GOLD analysis project Ga0172378, IMG submission 119755) | Groundwater microbial communities from an aquifer near a municipal landfill in Southern Ontario, Canada - Pumphouse #3_1 metaG | ecosystem: Environmental > Aquatic > Deep subsurface >... | reverse complement strand
CCCTGCATTTTGTGGGCGGGATTGTAGGTCCTGCCACTGAGCGCGTTCCTCAGACCATGGCATAGAGTAATTATAGGATAGAATATCTTCCATATTATTGCCGTCAACACCCAGCCATGTAACCATTCGCCCAAGGTCTGCCGGCGATTTTTGCATACGATAGCTTTTCCCGGAATTTCTGGATGCAGAAACAGAACTGTCTCCGAACTCATAGTAGTTGTGGTTGATGTGGTCACCGACCGGTGCGGCAAAGCGCCGGAGAGTAATAAGATAGTTATTCGGCATTTCTCCGAGGTGTTCGCAATAAAGAAAGTCTGAATAGTCATATCCTGCGCGGCCAAGCGTTCCGTTTCTGCTTGCGGCTATCAATGCTCCAATAGAACAGTCTCCTTCCTGGCGAAGCTTTTCTTTGACTGCCGGGTAATCCAGCAACGGGGCATTTAATGCAAGTCGCTGGTTGTTCTCTGAGGCAACCGCTTTTGTATAATTAAACAAGGCAAGACTTCCGAGGACGCCCTGGCGGTCATATTCAAGATTTTGCGCTTTTGTCCCTATACGGGATTTTGGAATCATTACGTGACTATAATTTTTGTAGGTATTTAGCCTTTGCGCAATATTCGGGGATAAGAGATTCGGTCTATTATTTGATGGAGTTGATGATTGCATTTTAAACAATATTATATAAATATAATATTATAAATTTATGATCGCAAAAGGCAATTCAATACAGACAAAAATACAAGAAGCAGAAACATGCTATTTAATTAATAGTCTGTTTCCGGATAAAAATATATACAATACAGCAATATCAGATTGGAATGCTTGGTTTCCAAAGCATTATTTAGAAGTTAAAGAGAAACCAACAGATGGTACCTATGATGTATCCGGAATCAAGGATGAAGAGTTTGCATTTCTGAAAGCTACTTGGCGAAAATCATTTTATTACCAGCTTACCGGACTCAAAGATTTTTGTGATAAGAATGGGTGGAACATAAATACTGCAAAAGCATATCACTGGGATACAGGAAACTTTGCAATGAAAGAAGTAATTAATAATTTTGTTACTTCACTCGGATTCCATCAAAAAGATAATTGTTTTAAAGCAGATATAGTTGTTTTTTTTGACGGAACAAACTCAAGTATTTTTTCTGGGAATAAGGGCACATACGAGGATTTCCGCAATGAACTACTGGAACAATATGAAAAACACAAAGTTTTACCTATTTCTTTAAAGCAACTTTCCGGTCGGCCGCTCAGCCATGTTACGGGACTATATGGGGCAAGCTCGGTTTCCCCATCTGCGGTATTTACGTCATTTGAAGCCCCTATCGGTGTGAATGATACGTTAATTAGGAATTTAGAATCCCCGTGGAATAATAAACTTTCACCATCATGCGCTACAACGTTATTTGCCGACATAACTGGTATGGGTCATGGAGGTAAGAATATTACAAGAGGTGTTAGTTTATGTATCCGAACATTTACCGGGGTTTCGTCATATCCAAATATAACAATTGCTACTCAGAACGCAGCAATAGACCTTGGGGCTCTTGGCACATATAAAGTAACGGCAGTTAATCTTGGCAAAATAGGATCATGGTTGAACAAACAAACTGAATGTATTGAAGTAAAAAAGGTAAAGATTCCGAGGAAAAAAGCGACTGTTATTCAGGGTATGAAAATTAAGCCAGAATTTTTTCCTATCGGGACAATCGAGAGCAATACTATACATTTAACAGAGCAAAAACTAACAAACGCAACAAAGTTCACTCCAGTGCCAAACTGGCTGAATGAATTTTATGATAAAATGCGAACTACTGCTATTGCATTTGGTGATACAAAAATATCTCTGGCAGATTTATTAGTGTCTTGCACTATCAATACAAGCAATCGCAAATTTGTACAGTCTGCATCAGAAATTAATTCCGACACTGCAGAGAAAATTGTTGAATCATTACGGCAACAGAAAAACCTATGTGGAGTGGATGTGCAAAACCTAGATATTACAAAATCGCAAATCATTGTATACAATCTGTCATTAATTTGCTGGCATTTAATTGTAATGGCGAATATTGATACCGTATTTACTAAGCTTACGGATGCAATTGATACATATCAGAAAAAATTTGATATTGATGATTATATTTCTGCTGGTCAGCAGTACTTTGTAGAATGTTATAAAGCAGCTGCAGGCGAGGATACATTTTCAGATAAATATAAGAAATTAGTTGACCTTTGTTTATATTCAGCATAAAATATGGCAGATAAAAATAGGACAGGATACCATTATAAAAAGTTTGTTGATGATTTCAACGACCAGATTGCAGCGATAAACAAATTGCCAAGTAAAACAGATATGGCGAAACGCAGTTCTGTTTGTCAGAAGAAAATTTATCAGTTCGATAAGAAGAAGCCGGCATTTATAAAGCCGGGCATGCTTACCGCTTTTATGTATAAAGAGCCGAAGCTAAAGGAAGAGCTGAAATATTATGATGCCAGACCTATGGTGCTGGTATTTAATGTGTTCAAATCTGGGGAGGGTCAGCGAATATTAGGATTCAATATACACTATTATCCGGAAAAATTTCGTATGTTAATACTTAAAAAAATATTTCAAATTTATAATGAATATTTTCTAGCTAATGCAATACAAGAGCGCAGGGTCAGCGCGAAACGAGGAAAGACTATTCCGTTCACAAACTTGGAAAGAGGCAAAACGAACGGATTCGAATATCCTATGCTAATGAAACTACTACAACAGTATGGTTTGGATTTTGGTATCCGTGAGTATATACCGGAACTAATGGCAAATGTTTCTCCAGTTAATACATCTAACTACGGATATGCGGCATATACGGAAGGGAATTTTAAAAAAGAGACTTTGTCAGCCATCATAAGGCAATTTAATAATGCGATGAAAAAATGAACACAATAAACATAATATCAACAACAGGAAACCAGTTCCTGTTTCCATTTGAGCTAATTGATGAAGGAAAGAAAGAAATCCCATTTGTTGCCGGAGAGGAAGAAGGCAATGAAGTCAATATAAATGCCAAGTTTGTGGGTAACTCTTTTTATGTTGATTCGGGAATTGTCAAACGCGCAATCATAACAAACGGCGTAAAAACATATCACAACCCGGTTACATTGCGAATCTATTGTCCGTTTTTCGGTCCGAACCTATATGCCGGAGATGGAGAGCTTCCGTTCTATCTGTTATGCACAGTGACAAATTCTACGCAGTCTGTTGTTTTGACGCAGCAAAAAATCGGTATCGGAGATTTGCTGTTTATGGATGCGGACGTTAATGGTGAGCGGTTTTATTCCTATTTTGATATTTATCTGACAAATGCAGATAATTCAACATTGCAAATTGAGTTGAGAACGTGCCAGGGAGAAAAAGAATCCGGAGCATTTTCGCCTGGTTATGCAGTTGCCAATTACAAATTTTCGTATTTGATGAACAAACTGGCATTCTGGCAGGCAACTCAGGAGTTCTATTTTAATAAATTGACCTTTGCCTGTACTTGCCCCGGCTTTTCATCTGCAGCCGCATTCTTGGATGCGCTGAATAGTTGTTTGCCGACGATAGACATTTATAACTCACTATCAAAAGTCCGTTATAACTTGTTAATATTTGACGATGATAACATATATATAGATACAACAGAGGATATTACAGAGAACCCATTAGAATTTTCAGTGCATAAGTATTTTTCCGGGCTTGCCGCTTTGCCGGTTGAGCTGTTAAAAACAAATTTGAAATGCAAGTGCTCTGTATTCTTTTTAGACAAAAACGATGGGCAACTTTTTGCCGCTTACACCGGGACAGAAGCTGTACTGCCGGAGCAAATGAAGTATTATATAAGTACAAGTCAAATAACAAATATCTCTTTACCGGATCAGGAAATGAATGTATACGATATAAATATGGTTTATAAGAACGTGAACAACGTTGTTATCCAGCAAAATACTATTAATGCCGGCAAATCAAATTTTGCATGCTATCAGGTAGAAAGTGCAGATAATTTAACGGTCAGTGCAACAGCAATAAAAACCATCGGTTTGAATTTGGATGAATTTAAAGAAACAACATCTGCATTTGTGTTGAATATTGCCGAACGTTCATTTACAGAAATAGGCAGAAATGCAAATTATGTGATTTTCCGAATCAACGGTCTATTGTTTGGAAGCGATATTGCCACTACCGGCAAATACACATTAACTGACACGGAAGGAAACTTTATAACCTCCGGCAAATACACGATTGAATGATAGATTTTTCATTATCATCGGACAAACCCGTGCTTTCGGATAAGTTTGATATTCTTTTGCAAGAAATAGACGCATTATTTGATGCCTCAAAAGGAGATTTATGCGGGAAAATGGAGTATGCAACAGATTTTGAACGGTACTTGTGGAATTTGAATATATCCACAAACACTATATCAAACTATGTAGAGACAATTATCAAAGAGAAATGTGATGCTGACGGGCTAACTGTAACGGCAAGCACCTCAATAGGCTATGGGACAGAAACCGACATTATATTAATCGACATAACCATTTCGGACGAAACGAACACCGTCGATAAACATTATAGAATAGGATGAAAATTTTTTCAGAAATAGAATCCCGTGCATCAACAGTTGCTCAGACTGTTGAGGACTATTTAAAAAACGTGCTTTCGGCTTCGGGAGAAAGCTATTCGTCCAAAACGATTTTTGGGCAAATCATTACCGTCTTACAGTCAATGTATCAGAATTCATTGTCTTATTTGGAGGACGGGCTGACAGAACAGAACAAAACAACTGCGCAAAGAAAGTCCAGTGTTATTCATTTGGCAGATTTAACGGGTTATAAATATTTCCCGGGTAATTCTGCGCAGGGGAAAGTTAAGATAGTCTTTCGCCCTACAAATGATAACATTAAACCGGTCAGTATTGCAGAGGGCGTGAATATCACAAATACATCTAATAAGCTGAATTATGTATTTTTCCCGGACAGCAATCATATTATGGATATTTTCTCTGGTAAAAATACGGAAATTACCGGTACAATTTACGAAGGCCGTTATCAAACGCAGTCTAAAATATCATCTGGCGGTGAGTTCTCGGAAGTGGACTTTTCTATTTCCGGAGATATCGACGAAGAGTTACTGAAGGTGACAATTGACGGAAATGAATACACTCAGTATCATTCTTTTTATGAAATACCGCCGTTGGCTTATGGCTATGTATTGCATTATACTTCAAGTGGTATAGGGTTGGTGTTCGGTAATAATATTCACGGGCTACAAGCTTATGATGGGGACACAATAGAATGCTCAGTGCTATTACATAACGGCTCAACCGGAAACGTAGAAGCGGGAGTTCAACCGGAATTTAAATTTGCGGATACCCTTTGCGATATAACCGGAGAGACTATTTCAGCTAATGATATTTTTCATATTGTTCTGACTTCTGAGGGAATAACGGGGGGCAGTGCCGCAGAGACGATGGTAAGTGTCCGGAATAATATAGGATACAATAGTCGTTCAGATATATTGCTGGATACCAATTCAATAAAGCAAGAGCTTTCAAAGAATGAAGCCATAGCATACGCGGATGCTCAGTTCTCTGACGAGACAAATAAGATTGATATTCGCGTATTTAAGAATTTTACATCTGAAATGGTCACGTGGACGGATTATTTCTCATTGTCAGACAGTCAGTTCTTATTTACCGTCAATCAGAAAAATAGTGTAAAAACAGGATTAGAAAATTCTGGAAGGCTTGTTGCAGGAACGGAAATTTCCGTTTCGGACGTAACCCTGTCAAAATACTGTCTGTATGTATGGTCTAATTATTCAAATGCGTACTCAACAGAAATAAAAACCGCGGTCGCACAGTTCTTTTCAACGCTCACAGATACAAAGATTATTTTGCTTTCTGCAATATCATCTGTAATCCGCAATGCATTGCCGGATGATGCAGAAGTGCATATTCAGTTGATCAGCAAGAAACAAGAGGAATATAAGACTGAGCATCCGAATATAACCGAGGACTACGGAGTCGGTTTGGATAACTGGGGAAACATAATCTGTGCAGAAACTGAGTACCCGGTTTTAATGGGAAGCTGGACAACCGCAGACGGTCAAGAAATCGCAAAACCTATAATCTTAATTAACCAATGAACGAATATTTTTTTATTGATGATAGCGGAAAAATCCGTGTGATGCAGGACAAAGCTGCACCAAAAAAATTCTTTGAAGTGCGAGCCTGTTTTTCTGTGGAACACTTGCAAGATATTCAAAAAGGAACAGAAAGAAATATTTTGTATTTTGTTGAGGATCCTGAAACGATAGAATATATCAAAACTGCGAAATAAAGCCGTTTCTAAGCCCGCCACGTGTATCGAACATACAAATAAGTAAAATATAAGCCCGCAAAGATTTTTGAGTCTCTGCGGGCTTATATTTTTTTTTGTTATATGTATATAATATATTACAGTAAATTTGCTTTTTTGATGGTGTTTTGTAAATCCATCACGAAATTCTTAAAATATTTTTGTTTGTCTATTAATAAATGGTAACACGCTTTTTTGAATTCATATTCGGACTTAAATATATTAGCATATACATTTTCTGTTTTTCGTGCAAAAAACCAATACGATTCAATTATATCAATATTGTCAAAGCTATTATCATTTGGATCTATTTTCAACAGAGATTTAACGTTACCGGAGTAATCATCTGCATATTTTGTGACCATTTCCGAGTCGTTGTTCCAGTCGTCCAATGTATCAAAAAAATCCATATAATCGTCGTATGTTTTTTCGGCTACAGCAAGAATATCCTTAATATCAACACTTTCTGCGTGATTTTTAAAACAGGAATCGGAAAAACACATTTCTCCTTCGATATTAATAAAATCACCAACAAGGACACTATTCACATACACATATACATTGCCGTTAGAACCAGGAGCATCAAGAAAAATTTTTAGTTTTTTCATTTTTTTTTGTTATATATATAATATATTATTTGCTTGAGTAATTATCTTTTTTACTCAATACTTCAGCAATTTCCGCAACGGAATCTGTTGTCAATACGAACATTCCTCCGTCTCTGACAAACGAGTGGGTCAAATTCTTGGCAGCAAATTGTATAAAATCAATGTTCGTTGACGAAATTACGTTACACCTATATGCACCACTGTCATCAACCGGTATAGTTTTAACAAACTCGTCATATTCTTTACGTTTCCTGCCTTGCAGAGAATATTCGTCAACACATATTTTCAATTGTTCTTTATCGTATTTGCAGTAGAACTCTGCGTTAAACCAAAAATCCATAATTTTCTATTTTATGTTCAAGCTTCATTGCTCTCACATGTATATATAGCATATAAAGTCGGATTAGAACAAAAAATCTCAAAGAAATAGAAATTCTTTGAGATTTTTTTGTTCTGCGCAGGAAATTTAAAACAATACTTTATTTATTGTCATATCTGCATTCACTGCAAATCCGAAAACTGGCTCTATGATTCTGTTGATTGGTGAAATCACATATTTGTAAAACATCTCTTGATTGTTCGGCGCAAAATATTTCTTGATTATATCAAAATCTATTTCTGGCGGAAATGTAATAGAATCCCCAAGAAGCTTAGATTTATCTGACGGTGATGGCATGTATTGATAGCAACAGCATTTTCCGGAAGTCGTTGGGGGCAGTTTTAGTTCTGGGTGTTTCGCAATAAATAAATTATAAATCAATAGTCCCTTAACGTTATACGGGGCACCTTTCGTGACCAGTTCAGGACCATCAGCCATATACTTACTATACTCGTGCACATTGATATGAATTGCAGTCTCATCAATCGATGCCTCTTTCCATTGTTCAAAGTCCGCATTTAATTTTCGCAGTACCATATATTGTCCTTTGTCTGAATTATCAATATCATCAGAACGCAATATATATTCAATCAATTCTTGTAGCATAGAACGGCTGAGAGACGGTGCAGAGGCTTTACCGGTTTCAAGTCCCTTGCTTTTCCAGTGCAGGTTGTCCTCATCATAGTATTTGCCATCTTTGTAAATTAGCAACTGTGCATATTTTTTCTTTTTGTCCGTCCAGATTCCGGAAGTTGATATTGTTTCCAGTTCAAATTCATGTATGCTGTGACAGTGTCGGGTATCATAGTATGCTTTTATATAATCAAAATTGTGTTGATTCATGAATTTCTCATATAGACCGGCAACAATCTGAGCTTTCCTTGTGAGGCTCATTGTTTCATAGCCTTCAATTGACTGCAGCAAAGAATCATATTCTATGTATAATGAATCTGTGTCTCCGTAAATTATTTTACATTCCGGTTGTTTCATAATTCGCAATTACTAAATGTTTGACTGCCTTCCTATATTTATTGTTCACTGTGTAAATCTTATCGAAACTGGTTTTAATATATCCACTATAAAGTTTATTCATTAAATCCGTTTCTTTTACCACCAGCAATGCTTTACCCGGGCAAGCTTTAAATGTGTCAGCCAACTGTATTTGCTGCTCTGTGCCAAATCTGCCTGCTGTATACCGGCAATCTGTAGTATCATACGGCGGATCTAAAAATATAAAATCGTCTTTCTCCGCGTGGCTCATCGTAACGTCAAAACCTGCATTTAAAATAACGGCCGAATTTAAAAGGTCTATATGTTTTTGAGTTATCAACAGATTGAATTTCCTATTCCCGTCTGCAGGAGCATTAAATTTGCCGTCCTTGTTATATCTCATCATGTGGGAGAAACTCATTTGATTCAACACGTAATAATATTCAGCTCTTTCGATACATGATATATTCTCAATATCATTAAATTTATTACGGATATCATAGAAAAACGCAACTCTATGCTCTTTATCCATTGCATTAATCTTTTCCGCGGTTGCAGAAAGATATGAATTCACGTCTTCAAAATGGTCTTGCAGCGTCAGATAGAACAAAATCAAATCATTATTCGCATCTCCCAATAACGCATTTTGGGGCTCTAAATCAAAAAACACTGCGCCTCCGCCGACAAACGGCTCTATATATTTTCCGGAAAATTGCGGGATATATTTTCTAATTTCCGGCAACTCTTTGCATTTGCTGCCAGTATATTTTAAAATGGGTTTCATTGATTGATAATTGAATAGTGTAAGCATTTCAGGTTTTTGCATGTTTTGCAAATCCCATAACATATTCCGGGTTTCTGTTCCTCAACCGGTGTCGCTTTGTCACCGAACGGTACCCCGTCTGCACAATATTGCAAAGTCTCTTTTTTTGTATCTGGCATATTAATTAATTTTTTTAGAAATTTTTTATAATCCGGTTTCTGTTTATCGGTACCGCAAACATTCTTATCTGCAATAGAAACTGCAATTGTGATTTTTTGATTCGTTACGAATTTTATCATTTTCTTTCATTCGCATAAAAAGTATCTTCCAAGTCTTTCTGGATTGATTGTACCATTTTATCAGATACATATTTATTCAACGGAAGGGCTGCAATCATCCAGCCACTATTAAAATTTCCAAGTGTCTGACTCAAAGATTTTCCCCAGCTGAGAGAACCAATTGCTTTGCGTTGGTCCGCATCTATATTCCGGATAGTTCCTTGACAAACTGAAGGACAGTTGTTCTCATCAAATTCTCTTGAGATTATGATGCAAGGCTTCCCCATGCAAGATTTCTCAAATGTATCAATTTCCGCTTTTGTTGAATTTTCATTCAACTCAATAAACTTGTTGTAAAATTTTTTTGTATATTCCATAATTTTCTATTTTTAATGCTCAAGCTTCATTGCTCTCACATGTATATATAGCATATAAAGTCGGATTAGAACAAAAAAACTCAAAGAATTTTTAGTTCTTTGAGATTTTCTATTATTTTGTAATGGTGTCAGACTGTTGCTTTACCCATAAATCATATTGTAGTTGTGAATTTATCCAGAACCGGACGGGAATGCCGGTGGCTTTCTGTAATTGACCGGCAGACCACAGAATTATATTATCATTTCCGGCAATCAGATTCTTTATATATTCTACGGGTAATTCAGATTTCCCTGCGAATTCCTCAACAGAAATTCCTAATTCACTAATTTTGTCGGAAAGTGTTTTTCCGGGAGAAACCGCAACCGCCGGTAATTTATCAATATGATATTTTTCTATATAATATTTTAAAACCGGCAAAAGTGAAAATTTTTCATTTTTCGCAACTTTTACATAATTGCGAGTAATGTCTTTTTTTCGGATTCCGATATTTTCCGACAAAATTTCAGTTTCTACACGTTTCTCAGATTGTACAATAAAATCATTGTACCACCAATCCGATGGAGTTGTTGGATTTTCAAATTTGTGGCTGTATTCTAAATCCGATGCAAGATCTAATAATTTCTTAAATATCTTGTTATTTAATGTTATTGTAAAACACGTTGGTTTCATCATAATTTTTATATTTCATTACTCGGGATTCATTTCCCTTACATGTATATATAGCACAGAAAATCAAATTAGAACAGAACAGTATTTTTTTATTCAGATAGTCCCGCATTCGCTCTGTATATCATCACTGCATTCAGATAGTCCCGCATTCGCTCTGTATATCATCACTGCATTCAGATAGTCCCGCATTCGCTCTGTATCGCATTTAAATCTTAAAGATAGCAAAACAGCTTACTTTTGTATTTAATCGTGATGTTGGCCAATTAAAGTGCCTTCTGGAACGTTTTGATATAAGCAATACAATTCGATATGATAGTATACAATCGATTTTGTTTTTACTTGCCTGTTTCCAGAAAAAAAAAATACTTATATTGCCCCTGCCCGAGAGGTATATAAGTATTTATATAGAAAAATTATGATTTCTTAGTCTGTTTCACCGGCTTTGTATAATGGCATCAATATACAAACATTGTCTCCGGTTGGGAATTGAGATTCTGGTGTAGCAACCAAAATCGGTTTTGAACTTTTTAAACGCAGGCAAACGTTGTTGCTATCAATTGTTTTTAATACATCTATCAGAAACGCAGGTTTATAAGAAGCTTCAAAGGCATCTCCTTCGTATTCGCAAGGAATGATTGTTGATTTTCCGGTTTCATAAATAAAATCCGAACAAGAAATTTCCATTTCACCTGTGGATACTTTGAAATTCGCAATTACGGTTTTTTTATCTGAAATTCTCGATAATGTGCTTATCAAATCTTTTTTGTTGACTGTGAATTCCATATTATTATCTAACGGAATTACTGCACGATAGTTCGGATATTTTCCCGGAATTATTTCCGCAGCGATTTTCCAGTTACCATCGATGTCTATCCAGACTTTGCCTTCATCGGAACTAATGGTTACTGTACCGGAATTTTTATCAATCAATTTACATGCTAATTTTGCAGCTGAGGCATTCACAACTACAAACCCGGCACAAGTTCTTACCATTTCGGCATCTTTGATAGCCAGAAGCTTGTGAGCATCAGTGGCAGCAAATTCTATTGAATTTTTATCACAGCCTACATATATACCGGTTAACTGCGGCCGACTTTTGTCTTTGCCTACAATACCAAGTGCATCCGTAAAATGTTTCTTTACATTTTTCGCAGGGCCGAAAGTTTTAAACGTTGTTTCCTGTTTTTCAATTGGAAAATCTGCGCGACCGGATTTTAAGCAAATTAGCGTCATTTCTATCACACCGGTAATTTTCAAGTCTAATGTTTCCGGGTTAAATTCCATATATACAAGCTCATCGGATTTTTCAGCCTGGATTGCCTCAACGAATTGCTGGGCATTGATTGTGAACTCGCAGGTATCTGTGCTCTCTGCAGAGATGCTAAAGGACAATGATAAATCTGCTCCGACGGTCTCAAACTGCAGCGTGTCTCCGGTGACTATCACAGAGACTGTTTGTGTTTTTTTGTTTTCAATTGCAGCTTTTAATGTTTTTGCTGCGTTTAAGATTTCTGAATTGTTAATGATAATCATAATTTTCTATTTTTATTGCTCAAGCTTCATTGCTCTCACATGTATATATAGCATATAAAACCAAATTAGAACAAAAAATAGAAAAAAAAATACTTATATTATTCCTACCCGAGAAACATATAAGTATTTAAATAGAAAAATTATGATTTGCGGAAAGTGAGGGATTCGAACCCCCGGGCCGGTTTCCCGGCTAACTGTTTAGTAGACAGTCGCATTATGTCCTCTCTGCCAACTTTCCTAAATTACGGAAAAAATAAATTCCGCAATTCTTAAATTAAAACCCTAAATTATGTAGAATAACGGTAGCCGTTAAAATTACTAAGCTTGCAGTCATACCTATAAAACAAATAGCAATTAAATTTCTCATATAATATAAATTTTATTTTCCTGTAGTTCCGAATCCGCCGCGGTTTTTGCCGGATAAATGATCTACGATTTCAAATGTGAATCCTGAGGTGAACAACCATTTAATTTTTTGCCATACTGTTGCGTATTGAGAAAGCTGAATTTTCATTTGACAAATTCTGTCTCCGTCATCTATCTGCCCGGATCGAAATGCAAGTCCCGCAAATTTCCATTCGTCCTCATCCCCGCAATAGGTATTATCAATTACACCGATGGCATCGGAAGGAATAAGCCCGAAGTTTTTAAATGTGGAGCTTCTTGGAGCTATTATTGCCTCGTATCCGGCAGGTAATTGCATAGCAAAACCCAGTCCGAGTAATTTACTCTCAAACACAACATCACCCGCTGAATATTCTACCGGACCGCTATACACTTGCAAACCATTTGAGCGGCAATCAATCCAGTCTCCTTTAGCAAATTGTGTAATTTCGCAATTCGGATTTAAATACTTAATTTTGATGTTCTGTTTCATATTTTTCTATTGAATTAATGATTTTGTTTAATATATCAATCACTAACTGCAGACTCATTTCTGTAAAATATTTTTCGAGAAATTCATTTACGCGTTTTAATTGCTCTTTTATAGTTCGCAATTCCGTAATATCTTTTGCAGGATATACAAATGTAAGCTGGTACGTCAATTTATTTTCTGAAGCAAGCTTTAGAAACTCTTCTAAAAATGAACTTGTTTCACCACACTGCAAAATAGATCTCAAATTCATTTTAATATATTTTGCATCTGCTTGCAGTTCATCACGTTGCTCTCTTGAGTATAAGCAAATATTTATAGGCATTTCAATCATCATTTCCAAAATTTATAAGTAATATCTGAGCATCCGCCGGTTTCTAAATCGTTTCTCCAAAACCGTTGATTTGTTGTTTTGGAATTTAACGGACCTTTCTCTGAATCATAATGCCCGAATTTCATGTAATCAAAAAAACACAAGTCCCAAATCATCGGCTCTCTGTCCTGTCCGGAGTACCATGCACTTTTTAGACCGAGATCCCGTACTATTGCTGTAAGATCACAAAGGTCAGTTATATCAGAATCTCCGCCCATAAAGCAAACACATGTAATACCTTCATTCTTTTTTATCAAATCCTTAAGAACTTCCGGGGTAAGCTCTTCGCCAATATCCTGACGTAGCTGTGGACTGTGACAACCTTCACATTTATTCGGACAATTTGTAAGATTTATGCAAAGTGAAATCTCGTCCGGGACTTCTGCAAACGTCACTTGTGTATTTAAGTACTTCATAATTTTTCTATTTATGCTTGGGAATCATTTCCCTTACATATATATATAAAATTCCCGTCCAATTTAGAACTGAATATCGTTGAATATTTTAAAAAATTTTTTAATACCTGCATATACTCAGTTCCGTGGTTTTTATAGTATTCAAAAAAATTCAATATTATAACTTCTGGTACCGGATTCTCACGATGGCTATTTCGTTCCAGGCACGTTTCTATCGGAATGTCCATAAAATTTTTAATTTCTATGGTTATATTTTCTTGCGAGGAAAGCAATATCGCATCCAAAACTAAATATGCCGTGCACGAGTATATATTCGTATCATCAATCACAACGTCCTTACCATCATTTAGAGCAGATACAATATTATTTCTTTCAACAGTTTTTACGGTATCCTCAGAATAAGGAGCCATAAGAACCTGACGTATATTATCTCTGTTCACTCGGACAGTAGGAACTCCGGAATGGTTTTGTAGTTGAACATATTCCTTACTCCAAGTTGATTTTCCACTTGCAGGAAGTCCTCTGCAAACAATTATTTTACTCATTGTTTTTTCGTAATTTTTTGATAAAAAAGAACGGAATCTAATGCGCTCGAAAAAGAATAGTTTAATGTTTTTTCATTAGCTGCGAAAATTCTATTTATATCTGAATCTGCAAGATAACTCGTATTTAAATTTTCTAAGTACTCCCGCATATTCTTTGGAATTCCTGAATTGTCAACAACATACTGGATAGACAATGCGTCAGTAGCCAATTCTATAAGTGAAATAAATGTATTTTTATCTGAATCGTCAGATATTTGTTTTTCTAATGTTACTGCATAGTTCATTAACGAAAATGTTTTGAACAACATTATCACATTAGCATTTATTACATCATTCACATCTTTTTGCGTCGGGCACTTACCAAGCGCAAGTTGACACTGTGCTACAATATCCGGAAAATTGCGCATTAGGAACTCTCGCGCAGAAATATCCGGAGCATTTGTATTATTGCTATAAACCTGAACATTGTATTTTGAAAGCACCAGCGTCATAAGAGACGCTAAAATTTTGTTATTCATCCTTTGAAAAAATCAATTGATTTTAAAGCTGCGATTGCATATTCGATATTGCAATCCGTAGAAAGATTTTCAAGATAATTAATAACTGACAGCATTTGCTTCTCCGTTTTTTCTATGTTTTTTACATAGATAGCTTTACGGCATGAAGTTGTAAGCGTTTTTTTACCGGTTTCCAAGTCCTGCATCGGATCTGAATAATGGGTGTTGTCTAAAATTTCTCGAAGGACCGGATATACGCGATCTTTTTTACTATCTTGCGCATATTTTTCAGCCAAAAGCAACCCGGTTTGAATGCTTGCGCCTGAGCCTTCAACAGTACAGGTGAAAAATACATTCACCAATCCGCCGGTTGTAACATCATCAATATCAAATATATCCATAATTTTTCTATTTATGCTTGGGATTCATTTCCCTTACATGTATATATAGCATACAAACCCGGATTAGAACAAAAAATTATTTTTTTTTATTCAGATAGCCCTCTATTTGCTCTGTATATCCTCGTTATAACTCAAACGAGTCACACATTTGCTCTGTATCGCATTTAAATCCAAAAGATAACAAAACAGCTTATTTTTATATTTAATCGCGATGCGGGTCAATTAAAGTGCCTTCTGGAACGTTTTGATATAAATAGTGCAATTCGGTACGTAAGTATTCGTTTCAATTTCTATTTGTTATCTTTCCAGAAAAAAAAATTTTTTTTATT
>Ga0172378_10003193_pt1 | contig 15421 bp, 11 predicted proteins | sample GrowelOW332metaG_FD_119755 | JGI IMG/M metagenome (GOLD analysis project Ga0172378, IMG submission 119755) | Groundwater microbial communities from an aquifer near a municipal landfill in Southern Ontario, Canada - Pumphouse #3_1 metaG | ecosystem: Environmental > Aquatic > Deep subsurface >... | reverse complement strand
TTTTTAGTGGGGATTGCTATTATTTTATCGGTAACCCTATTATAATAAGCATCAGCAGAAAAAGTAATATTGGATATTAAGTTATGTAAACTTTTACCATAAGTTATCCCCAAGTTCCATTGCTTGTTTTTTTCGGGTTTTAAGTCTCTATCTCCTATTTGTCCATAATATAAATCATTAAAAGTAGGTAATCTAAAAATGTCTTTATAAAATAAGCGGACTCTAAACTCTTCATTTTTAAAAGGCATCCAAGAAACATTAAATTGTGGATTCAAGCGATGATGCTTAAATAACTTCGATTCACTAGAAGCTTTATCTTTAGTAAAAGTTCCAAGTAATGAAGCTGACGCTGTGATATGTTCACTTATAAATTTACTAGCTAACACAGGCATTAAGGTATAGCGAGTAGGAGAAGTTTGATTTTTAGCTGATGAATGTAATGTGTTAATATTACCATCGATGGCCATACTAAACGATAGTCGTTTAAAGGCACGATAGAGTGCAGAAGCAGAAACATAATATTCTGTTTGATAATACTTATCTTCTCTTCTACCTAATGTGCCTTTATAATCTGGGTCTAAATAGCGCTGATAACTCCAATTCCACTTAGCTAAAGTCTGCACAGTCCATAAATCACTGAGCGTGTTTTTATAATGTGCTTGTGTGAAAAAGTTCTTATCCCAAAGGTGTTGTGAGCTATAGTCATAGTAAAGAGTAGTAGCTCCTGGTAAACCTCTAGATGATTGATAATAGTAAGATTTTATCCTCCATTGTTCAGTAGAAGTGGGATGTCCATAAAAACTGACTTCCGCTTTTATTTGATTAACATCAGTGTTTTTTCTTTTTTCTGACGAAACACTATCATTTTGTGAACCATAGTATAACTTATAAGGATATTTTCCATCCGATATTAAACCCGATAAATCCACAACAGAAGCCCATTTATCACTTAGCTTTTGCTGGTAAATAAAGCTAGGGTTCAAAAATCCCCAAGAACCACTTTTTATGGTGAGTGATAAGTTGTGATTTTTATTAGATTTGAAAGAGGGCTGTAAGGTTTGAATATTAATTAATCCAGCTGATGCAAATAAACGTGCTGGTTGAAATATTTGATCACCTTGTCCTATGCTCAAAGAAAGCTTGTCAATGTTTTCAAGGGAAATTTTTCCTAAATCAATTTGTCCAGTCTGAAAATCATTCCATGCAATTCCGTCATAACTTAATGCTGTATGCTCAGCTCCTAAACTTCGAAGCGATACTGTTTTTAATCCACCAATTCCTCCATAATCTTTAACCGTAACCCCAGAGAAATATTTTAATGCATCTGAAACTTGTAATACATTGAGTTTCTTTAGTTCTTCTTTATTGAATTGTTGTGTAAAGGATACCGATCGAACTTCTTGGTTTTTATAAATAGAAGACACCTCTATTTCTGGAATAGAATAAACTTTCATTGTGTCTTCAGGGGTGTTACCCCATAAAACAGAACAACTTATAAGTGTAAGTAGTAAAATAATAGTTCGTTGCATACTCAACTTAAGATCTCTTTTTCACTAGTTTTTAATACTATTCTATAATCACTAGCATTGAAGGTATGCAGAAGATTCCAACTTAAATTCTCTTGCTAATTTAAGTTGGAAATAATCAGCGCTTTTCCTCGAAAGCAAAGTGATGATTTTTAGGCAGGTCTTCTGACTTACTCTTAGCTTTTTGCCTTCCCCTTATTTTTAAAGAGTGACTTAAAGAATAAAAGCTACGATATGAGAGTTCACAGCAGCGGGACTGTACAGGATTTACACCTGTTTCCCTTTTCAGTAGTCATCTATTAAATGAATACAACCTAAAATGGTAGAAAACTTCATATTTAGTTTTCTTTGGCAAAAATAGTGAATAAATTGATGGATTATCTATAAAAGTGGTTTTTTTATGTTAGTAGTCTAGTAGTAAAGCGAATCCTATCTTAGTAATTGTTTTGTTCTGAAGGATTGTTTTGAAACGGCAAATAACTATCTTTGCGCTGAATTTATATTATTTTATTAACTCGTGTGCTTGAATAACCACGTAAAAAACAAGAATTATGAATAAAAAGGTATCTGTCCCTTTTATGCTGCTGGGGATATTATTTAATGTGTGTCTTATCGCAGCAAACATCTTAGAAACAAAAGTCATACATGTTTATGGCGATTTTTCAGTTACTGCTGGATTATTAGTCTTTCCAATTTCTTATATAATCAACGATTGTATAGTGGAGGTTTGGGGTTTTAAAAAAGCCCGATTAATTATTTGGACAGGATTTGCAATGAACTTTTTTGTAGTAGCTTTAGGTCTTATTGCAGTTGCATTACCTGCAGCTCCTTATTGGGAAGGAGAAGAACATTTTAATTTTATTTTTGGATTAGCTCCAAGAATTGTTGTAGCTAGCTTAATTGCATTTTTAGCTGGTTCTTTTCTAAATGCATATGTAATGAGTAAAATGAAACTATCTAGCAATGGCAAAAACTTTTCAGCTCGTGCTATTTGGTCAACAGTAGTAGGTGAGTCTGCTGACTCTATTATCTTTTTCCCTATTGCATTTGCTGGAATTATAGCATGGAACAACTTATTTTATTTAATGGTTTTACAAGTTGTTCTAAAGTCTCTGTATGAGGTGATTGTCTTACCAATAACTATTCGTGTTGTATCTTATATTAAAAAAATAGAAGGTACTGATGTGTATGATGAGGACATCTCTTATAATATATTAAAAATAAAAGACTTATAAAATGGGAGATAATAAAGCCGTCGTTCTTTTTAGTGGGGGACAAGACTCAACAACTTGTTTATATTGGGCAAAAGAAAGGTTTGATAAAGTCTATGCTGTTTGTTTTTCATATAACCAAAAACATAGTGCTGAAATTGATGTTGCACGTAAATTAGCTAATCAAGCAAAAGTTGACTTTCAGTTGCTGGATGCAAGTTTTATTTCAAGCTTAAGTAAAAATGCATTGACTGATGCATCAATAAAAATGGATGAAGACAATAATTGTCCCAATACCTTTGTTCCCGGTAGAAATTTATTTTTCTTAAGTATGGTTGCAGTTTATGCTTACGAGCATCAGATAAAGAATATAATAACGGGTGTTTCTGAAGCTGATTATAGTGGGTATCCTGATTGCAGACTCAACTTTATAGAATCCGCAACAAAAACAATTAACTTAGCTATGGATCAAGAGTTTATTATACATACTCCTCTAATGAACTTAGATAAATCAGAAGTCTGGGCATTATCAGACAAATTAGGTGTGTTTGATTTGATAAGAGAAGAAACTTTAACTTGTTACAATGGACTAATAGGAAAGGGGTGTGGTCATTGTCCTGCTTGTAAGCTGAGAAATAACGGATTAGCCAATTACTTAACTCTAAAAAAAGGTATATAAGAATATGGAGAAAAACGCAGAAAGTAATCGTTTAGAAGATAAACTAACATTATTAGGAGGAAAAACAGAGTATAGACAAGATTATGCTCCCGAGGTACTTGAGGCCTTTGATAACAAGCATCCTGATAATGATTATTGGATTCAGTTTAAATGTCCTGAGTTTACTAGTTTGTGTCCTATTACAAATCAACCTGATTTTGCTGAAATCATCATTAGTTATTTACCCGATAAAAAAATGGTGGAGAGCAAAAGTTTAAAACTATATTTATTTAGTTTCCGTAATCATGGTGCCTTTCACGAAGATTGTGTAAATATAATAATGAAGGACTTAATTCATTTAATGAATCCTAAATATATAGAAGTTACCGGTTTGTTTACTCCACGTGGAGGAATAGCTATTTATCCTTATGCTAATTATGGTCGTCCCAATACAAATTATGAAGATATGGCTAAGAAGCGACTTTTAGCTCACCAATAGTACACCTTTGTTTTGTTAAAGCTAAATAAAATGTGCTTGTAAGTCTTTTATCATTTTAGCGTAATTTTAGCTATTTTTTAGTTTTAGTTATTCCTTATGTTTATCTTTGACCAAACTAAAGCTCATAAGTGATTATGAAGAAGAAAGTATTAATAGGTCTAACTTTATGTTTGCTTTTAACTCCGTTATTGGCTCAACCCTCAAATCAGATAACACAAGCTTTGAGTAAAGGAGATATAAACACGCTGAGTCAGTTTCTAGGTGATGAAGTGGCTTTAACTATAAACAAAGAAAGTAAAGAGTTATCCAAAAAAGAAACAACAGAAGAATTAGTAGCCTTTTTCTCCAAAAATAAAGTAGTTAGCTTTGAAATGAAGCACCAAGGTGATCGAAATGGGTCAGCATATATAATGGGTGAACTAACAACATCTAATGGAGCATTTAGAGTTAATTGTTTTTTAAAAAAGAGTGATAAAGGTTTATATATTCATCGAATAAGAATAGAAGAATAGAAAAATAACAATGAAAGAAAAAGAGTTAATTGATAAATTGATTGATTTGGCTTTTGCTGAAGATATAGGAGATGGAGATCATACTACTTTATCATGTATACCTGATACTGCAGTTGGCAAATCGGAACTATTAATTAAAGAACCAGGTATCTTAGCTGGTGTTGAGGTAGCTAAAGAGGTTTTACATAAATTTGATCCTCAATTAGAAATAGAGGTGTTCATAGAAGATGGGGTAGCTGTAAAGCCTGGCGATATAGTTATGACTATTGCAGGGAAAATTCAATCCTTATTGCAAACAGAACGTTTGATGTTGAATATTATGCAACGTATGAGTGGCATAGCAACAATGACACATAAATATGTTCAACAAATTAAAGGAACTAATGCTAAAGTATTAGATACAAGAAAAACTACACCAGGAATGCGTATGCTTGAAAAGAAAGCCGTAAAAATTGGTGGAGGTGAGAACCATCGCATTGGTTTATTTGATATGATCTTACTGAAAGATAATCATATTGATTTTGCTGGAGGAATAGAAAATGCTATACATGCTGCATTATCCTATTGCCAAGAGCATAATAAAAAATTAAGAATTGAGATTGAGGTTCGTAATTTTGATGAATTAAATGAAGTGTTAAAGTTAGGTGGTATTCATCGAATAATGCTTGATAATTTTAACCCAACTGAAACTAAGAAGGCCGTAGATTTGATAGATGGAAAATATGAAGTAGAATCTTCTGGGGGTATAACTTATGAAACTATTCGTGAGTATGCTGAATGTGGTGTGGATTATATTTCAGTAGGAGCTTTAACACACTCAGTAAAAGGACTTGATATGAGTCTAAGAGCTTGTTGATTATTGAAATTAAATAAAAAGCAAGGTATTCTTTTTTAAAGTAAGAGTACTTTGCTTTTAAAGTTGACATAACAAATAAAGTAATAAATCTAGAAACCTAAAATCTTATACTTCAAATACAATGATTAGCTCGATTGAGTTAACACAATAAAAACCTCAAAATCATCATATAAATGAAAAAGTCCCTCCTTGTTCTTCTTTTGATTATTGTTGGAGCCGTTCAGATGGGTTGTAACAATGGAGAGCTAATTTATGATGATCCCGATGTTAAACTTTTCGTAAAGCAACTTAAAGCAGGAACTTATCAGACTAAAAGCCCTCAAGGATATGTTGAAGTCCCTCTTTTTACAGAAGAGCATATACCCGAATTACTTAATTATGTAGAAGATTTAACTATAATTCCTTCTTTTCCAATGCCACCTATTTCCTCCTATTTTGGTGAAAAAATACGACTTGGAGAAAGTCTTCTGTGGATTATTGAAAGCATACGTTTAGGACATCCAGCTTCTTTAGGGTGCAAAATGGTCTATGCTAATGCAGATAATTATGAAGGAATCTATTTTTTATCAGATGAAGAAGTATTAGAAGTTGCACAACTTTATAAAAACTGGTGGGAGTTTCGTTCATTTCCTAAAACAAGGTGGTCTGTCGCTCCTTGTTATGATGACCCCTTATGCAGGAGTGGTTATCGTTGGTGGTAAAATCTGTCTTTTCTAAAACAATAGCTCTAAAACACTTGTTTTGACTATAAGGCTAACTCAATGGTATGAGTTAGAAGTTATTACTATTGATAAAACAAATCTTATAAGTCATGCAAAATCGTATTTGTTCCCTTTTTAATATTCAATATCCTATTATACAAGGAGGTATGGTGTGGTGTAGTGGGTGGAGGTTAGCTTCTGCCGTAAGTAATGCAGGAGGATTAGGTCTTATTGGTGCAGGCTCTATGTATCCAGAAGTTTTAAAAGAACATATTCAAAAATGTAAAGCAGCCACAAATAAACCTTTTGGAGTAAATGTACCCTTAAATTACCCACAAATAGAAGAAATTATGCAGATCATAATTGATGAGGGCATAAAAATAGTTTTTACTTCCGCTGGTAGTCCTAAAGTCTGGACAAAAAAACTACAATCTTTCGGAATAAAGGTAGTGCATGTTGTCTCTTCCTCCTATTTTGCAGGAAAATGCGAAGAAGCAGAGGTAGATGCTATTGTAGCTGAAGGTTTTGAAGCGGGTGGACATAATGGAAGAGAAGAAACCACTACTATGTGTTTAATACCTGCTGTGCGTAAAGTAACAAACTTACCTTTAATTGCTGCTGGTGGAATAGGACATAGTGATTCTATGTTAGCTGCTTTCTGTCTGGGTGCTGAGGGTGTTCAAATAGGTACACGTTTTGCTCTTACTAAAGAAAGTTCTGCTAGTGAATTGTTTAAGTCTCACTGCTTAAATCTAAAAGAAGGGGATACCAAATTACTACTTAAAAAAGTAGTCCCAACACGTTTAGCAAAGAACTCTTTTAGTGAACAAGTTTGCACCATGGAAAATAATGGAGCGTCGATAGATGAACTAAAAGATTATCTAGGAAAAGGAAGAGCTAAAAAAGGGATTTTTGAAGGAGATTTAGAAAATGGAGAGCTAGAGATAGGTCAAGTGGCATCCCTATTAAAACAGCCACAAACAGTACAAAGTGTTATAGAAGAATTAGTTAGTGGTTTAGAAACTATTTCTCAGCGAATAGCTACGGTTACCTGTTTTGTAAAGTGAGGTATTGATTAAAATAAATCTATTTCTGAGATCAATATGAAAGGTATTTAGAATACTCCTTTCAATATTTAAGGAGTATATGTATTTTTGCTATCCTACATAAGATTTATATGGATATGAAGCGTATTTTACTTGTTTTAATTTCAATTCTAAGTATAGCTGTTAATGCTCAAGAAACCCCAAGAACTGGGTTTTCCTCACCTTTTGATTTTTCCTTGTTTCTTAGTGGAAATTTCGGTGAAATTAGAGCGAATCACTTTCATGGTGGAATTGACATAAAAACACAGGGGGTATCAGGTAAACACTTAAAGTCGTTAGCCGATGGTTATATCTCTAGAATACAAATAACGCATGGATCGGGTTATGTACTCCATGTTACTTATAATAATGGGTTTACTACTATTAATAGGCACTTAAGTGGCTTTGTTGGTAAAGTAGCTCAACGGGCTAAAAGAGAACAATTTGAAAAAGAATCTTGGCAAGTGGATATTATCCCTGAACCCAATGAGTATCCTGTAAAAAAAGGAGATCTTATTGCTTATGCAGGGAATACAGGATATTCTTTTGGACCGCATTTACATTTAGATGTGATAGAAAATGAAACAGGAGATTACATTGATCCATTACCCTTTTTCAAGAACAAAATTAGAGATACGACAGCTCCTAAAGCGCAAGGATATATGATTTTTCCCCAGCGAGGAAAAGGGGTAGTAGAAGGGAGTCAAAAAGCTCAGCAATTTACTATAAATACAAAACCCATTGTAGCATGGGGAACAATAGGGGCAGCTATTCGTGCCTTTGATTATATGGATGGAACATCGAATAATTATGGAGTACACACTGTGACACTAGAGGTGGATAATCAACTTATATTTAAGAGTATAGTAGATAGATTTTCAGGAAATGAAAATAGAATGATTAACTCTTGGACCTATAATCGCTACATGAAGTCTTTTATTGAGCCTGGAAATACATTACGCATGTTAACCTCTCATAATGACGAGCGAGGGTTAATTACTATTGATGAAGAACGAGATTATAATTTTGTATACACATTAACCGATTTATATGGTAATTCTAGTAAGTATCGATTTACAGTAGTGGGGAAGAAACAAAAAATAGACCCAATAGCGGTACGTGACAAATACCATATGAAGTGGAATAGATTCAATTACCTACAAGAGCCTGGGTTTGATTTGTTTCTACCTAAAGGAGTGTTATATGACGATGCTTATTTAGATATGAAAATTACACCAAGTTCTGATTTTGCATCTCATGTTTATAGATTAACAACAGAAAGCATCCCGCTTCATACTTGGGCTACTTTGCGAATAGGTTTGCGATCGGATGTTGCAAATGATACCACTAAGTATTATGTAGCAGGTATTAATAGTAGAGGTAAAACTTACCCAATAGGTGGAAGTTACAATAATGGTTATATGGATGCTAAAGTAAGAGAAATAGGAACTTTTACTGTTGCTGTAGATACAATTCCTCCCATAGTGAATGTTTTGAATAAAGCTGGTTGGAGCAAGGGAACGATCCGTTTTAAAGTCAAGGATGAAGAGTCTGGAATAAATACTTATAAAGGGACTATTGATGGACAGTTTGTTCCTTTTGGATTGCAAATAATGTCTAATGAGGTAATTTATTCTTTAGATCCCACTCTTATTAAAAAGGGAAAGCAGCACGAAGTAGAATTCTATGTAGTGGATAACTGCAATAATAAAACGATAATTAAAGAGACATTTTACTGGTGAAATATTAATAATATTAAAAAGATAAAATATGCGAAAATTTCTACTATTACTAACATTATGGATAACCTATGGCGGATTATCGCTTTTTGCTTGTACTAATTTAATAGTTGGCAAGGCTGCATCAACCGATGGGTCAACAATAATATCTTATTCTGCTGACTCCTATGGGTTGTTCGGTGAACTGTATCATTACCCAGCAGCCACTTATCCTAAAGGTGCTCTTTTAGATATCTATGAGTGGGATACTGGAAAATATTTAGGTCAAATAAAACAAGCACGACAAACTTATAACGTGGTTGGAAACATGAATGAATATCAGTTATCTATTGCGGAAACCACGTTTGGTGGGCGTCCCGAGTTGGCAGATACAACAGGAATAATGGATTACGGCAGTTTAATCTATGTTACTTTACAACGCTCTCGTACAGCTAGAGAAGCCATTAAGGTGATGACCGATTTAGTACAAGAATATGGTTATTACAGTGGAGGAGAATCTTTTACAATAGCTGATCCTAATGAAATCTGGGTAATGGAAATGATTGGTAAAGGTCCAGGTATCCGTGGGGCTGTTTGGGTAGCTGTTAGAGTTCCTGATGATTGTATAACTGCTCATGCTAATCACTCGCGTATTCACCAATTTAATATGAATGATAAAGAAAATTGTCTTTATTCTTCAGATGTTATCTCTTTTGCACGTGAAAAGGGTTATTTTGATGGTGTAAATAAGGATTTTAGTTTTTCAAAAGCATACGCTCCTTTAGATTTTGGTGCTCGTCGCTTTTGTGAAGCTAGAGTTTGGAGTTACTACAATATGTTTACTGATTTAGGGGATGATTTATTGCCTTACATTGAAGGGGATACAGATGAACCTATGCCACTCTTTGTGCGTCCTAAAAACAAAATATCTGTACGTGACGTACAAAATGCAATGCGAGATCATTATGAAGGTACGGCTTTAGATATCAGTCAAGATTTTGGCGCAGGACCTTATAAAACACCTTATCGATTATCTCCGTTAACCTTTAACGTAGATGGTGAAGAGTATTTTAATGAAAGACCTATATCTACACAACAAGCTGGTTTTGTTTTTGTAGCACAAATGAGAGATTATCTTCCCGATGAAGTAGGAGGGGTACTATGGTTTGCTACTGATGATGCAAATATGGCTGTCTTTACTCCTGTTTATTGCTGTGCAACAGAAGTTCCTCCTTGTTATAAAGCAAATGGTGCAGATTATATTACTTTTTCTTGGGATTCGTCTTTTTGGATTTATAACTGGGTTTCTAATATGATCTATCCTCGCTATAATTTAATGATTGATGATTTAAGAGGATTACAAACAGAAATTGAAGATCAATTTGCTCTGAATCAAAAAGGTATAGAGCAAGTAGCTCAAGACTTATTAAAAACTGACAAAACGAAAGGAGTAAAATATTTAACTCAATACACAACCACTGCCGCACAGAGTACGTTTGATACTTGGAAACGATTGGGTGAATTTTTAATTGTTAAGTATCAAGATGGGATTGTAAAACAAGAAAAAAATGGTCAGTTCTTGAGAAATGAAATAGGACAGCCTGCTGATGTAAAAAGACCAGGTTTACCTGAGGATTTTGCTAGAGAATACATTAAACAAACAGGCGATAGATATAAAGTACCTGCCGAAAATAACAGTGAAAACTAAAATAATGAATAGCTAATAAACCTCGTACACTGATAAAAAAAGAGGCTTCTTCTGTTTTATTTATCAAGTATACGATATTTTAAGTTGTTTATTTTATATTTGTGTATCAAGACTAAAACAAAAAAATATTTAATAAAAGTACATTATGAAAAATCAGGAACTAATACAAGAGGTTACAGATAAAGCAAAACAATGGTTGACTCCTGCTTTTGATGAGGAAACTCAAGCTGAAGTAAAAAAAATGCTTGAACAGGAAGATAAAACCGACCTTATTGAGTCTTTCTATAAAAACTTAGAGTTTGGTACTGGTGGACTTCGCGGCATTATGGGAGTGGGTAGTAATCGAATGAATAAGTATACTTTAGGTATGGCTACTCAAGGCTTATCTAATTACTTAAATGAGCAATTTAAAGATCTAGAGCAAATAGCTGTAGTTATTGGTCATGATTGTCGTAATAACAGTAGAAAATTTGCTGAAATAACGGCAGATATTTTCACAGCTAATGGAATAAAAGTCTATCTTTTTGAGGACTTACGTCCTACACCAGAAATATCTTTTGCTATACGTCATTTAGGTTGTCAAAGTGGTGTCATGATAACAGCTTCTCACAATCCTAAAGAGTACAATGGTTATAAAGCGTATTGGAATGATGGTGCTCAAGTATTAGCTCCACACGATATGGGCATTATTAATGAAGTGAATAAAATGTCTCCTAAAGAAGTTAAGTTTGAAGGAAATAAAGAGCTTATTGAAATTATAGGAGAAAAAATTGACTCTATATTTTTAGAAGTTGGAAGAGGTATATCTATTAATCCAGAGATTATAAAACGTCAACACGACATAAAATTAGTATATACTCCTATTCACGGAACAGGTGTTAAAATGGTACCTGCAGCGTTAAGATACTGGGGCTTTACCAATATAGTTAATGTTCCAGAGCAAGATGTAGTAAGTGGTGATTTTCCAACGGTAGAGTCTCCTAATCCTGAAGAACCTGCTGCTCTTTCTATGGCTATTGAACGTGCTAAAGAAACTAATGCTGAATTAGTTATGGCTAGTGACCCTGATGGTGATCGCATTGGTATTGCTTGTAAAAATGATCAAGGAGAGTGGGTCTTAGTTAACGGAAACCAAATTTGTCTATTATATTTATACTATATCTTATCTCAGTATCAAGAAAAAGGGCTATTAAAAGGAAATGAATTCTGTGTTAAAACGATTGTAACTACAGAGTTGATAAAAGAGATAGCACAAAGTAAAGAGATTAAGATGCTTGATACTTATACTGGATTTAAGTGGATTGCTAGTGAAATTCGTGAGCGCGAAGGTAAAGAAAAGTACATTGGGGGTGGAGAAGAAAGTTATGGATTTTTACCTGGAGACTATGTGCGTGATAAAGATTCGGTTACTGCTTGTTGTTTAATGGCTGAAATAGCAGCTTGGGCAAAAGATAACGGAAAATCTTTATATCAAGTATTAGAGGATATTTATGTAAAATATGGCTTCTCTAAAGAAAAAGGAATTAGTGTGGTTAAAAAGGGAAAATCAGGTGCCGATGAAATTCGTCAAATGATGACTAATTTCCGTAATAACCCACCTAAAGAAATTGCAGGTTCTAAAGTAGTACTTTGGAAAGACTATAAAACTTTAAAAGCTACGGATGCTGCAGGCAAACAATCTGATATTGTAATGCCTGATACTTCTAACGTATTACAGTATTTTACTGAAGCTGGAGATAAAGTATCTGTTCGCCCATCGGGTACTGAGCCTAAAATAAAATTCTATATAGAAGTAAAAGGTGAAATGAAGGGCCGTGATGATTTTGATAAAGCTAATGCAGATGCAGACAAAAAAATAGAGAAAGTTATAGAGGATTTAGGTATCAACTGAAAAATATCTCAGTAGTACTGCTTTAATAAGTAATAAAGCTAAAATTATAAAACCAAGGTTTAAGACGTTTCTTAGACTTTGGTTTTTTTGTTTTGTAAAGAGGAGTGAAACCTGCATGAAAGAGTTTATCTATAAATTACATCTTATTCTCCTATATGTCAAAAAGTGAAGTTGAAAAAAACTAGATGTTAATAATATGTTTCATTTTTAGGATTAGTCATCTCATTAAAAGGTCTTAGTCATCCAAGGCACTTGCCTAGGACAAGCACATTGGATGACTAGGACCTTTACTCTATTTCATTATATGGAGTTATACAAATTAATCTAATTAACTTTTTATTTCTCAAATACTCAAAAAGTCAAATATATTATTCAATATGTTTTCTCGATAATTAAAATTTATCGATCTTTATCTATATATTATAGAATGAAATTTAAAAACAGCATGTAATGACAGGTAAAGAGAATGAAGTGCTAAAGAGCAAAGGTATTTCAATAGAGGAGTTTAATAAGCAGTTAAAGCGATTCAAGGAAGGGTTTCCTTACTTAAAACTACATAGTGAGGCAAATACTCATTACGGTATAGTATCTCTAAATAATCATCAAGAAGAGGAATATTTGGCCGTATGGGAAGACTATATAACTGGCCCATATACTATTATGAAATTTGTTCCAGCTTCTGGAGCTGCTAGTAGAATGTTTAAAGACTTATATGGTTTTTTATCTGCTAATTACTCAACACCTACAACATCTTTTGAAAAGATGTTTTTTAATAAAATTCAAGAATTTGCTTTTTTTGATGATTTAGATGAAATATGTAGAAAATCAAAGAAAACAAAAGAAAGAGGTGTTCTTGAATTAATAGAAAACAAAGAATACAAAACTATTATAGAACTATTATTGCTAGATAGTGGACTTAACTATGGGAGTCTACCAAAAGGTTTGCTTAAATTTCATAGTTATAAAGAAAGTGCTAGAACACCATTTGAAGAACATTTAGTTGAAGGTGCTAAATATGCAGCAACAAAAAGTGGTGTAGTGAATGTGCATTTTACTGTGTCTTCAGAACATAAAGATTTATTTCAAAATTTATTGAAAAACGTTGAATCAGTTTATGAGTCAACTTTGGGGGTTCGTTATAGTATAACCTTTTCTGAACAAAAACCAAGTACCGATACTATTGCTGTGGATATGGATAATAGTCCATTTCGAGATGAAGAGGGAAATTTGGTTTTTAGACCAGGAGGCCATGGAGCATTAATTGAAAACTTAAACGATCTAAACGCAGACGTTATATTTATTAAAAATATCGATAATGTAGTTCCTGATCATTTGAAAGCTGAAACAATAAAATATAAGCAGATATTAGCTGGAGTTTTAGTTTCAGTACAATCGAAAATATTTAATTATTTGCGATTATTAGATAGTGGCAGATATAGTCATGATCAAGTATTAGAAATTCTTCAATTTGTGCAAAAAACCTTATGTTGTAAAAATCCAGAAACAAAGTACTTAGAAGATTCTGTATTAGTGCTTTACTTAAAGGAAAAACTAAATAGACCACTTCGTGTTTGTGGTATGGTGGAAAATGTAGGTGAGCCTGGAGGTGGTCCATTTTTAGCCTATAATAGTGATGGTACTATTTCTCCTCAAATATTAGAGAGCTCGCAGATTGATTCTAACAATAACGAATACCTAGAGATGTTCAGGCGAGGGACACACTTTAATCCTGTAGATTTAGTTTGTGGTGTAAGGGATTATAATGGTGGAAAATTCAACTTGAAAAATTATATCGATAAAAACACTGGTTTTATTTCAAAGAAATCGATGAATGGTAAAGAACTTAAAGCATTGGAAAGACCTGGATTATGGAATGGTGCTATGAGTGATTGGAATACGGTTTTTGTTGAAGTTCCACTTGCCACGTTTAATCCTGTCAAAACAGTGAATGATTTATTAAGAGATTCCCATCAGTAGTAGGTTGGGAGAGAGTTTCAAAAATATATTATAGTACGAATTCCTTTAATGATGTTTAACACGCTATCTGTTTTTCTTAACACGTAAAACTATTCATCGTGTTATAGTTTTGTTTATGTTTGAACTATCAAGCATATAAAAAAGAGATAGTTGTGTTTGTAGCAGTCTATTAAAATGAAAACAATTTAAACCATAAGTTGTTTTTATATCTTTGGTTACTATTTGGAGCATAAAAAATAAATAAAGAATCTATGTCAGAAGTTTTCGGATATATATCACAGGTAATTGGTCCAGTTGTAGACGTTTCTTTTGAAAGAGAAGAGAATCCATTACAAGCTAGAAATGATCAGTTATTACCTAGCATTCATGAAGCATTAGAGATACCTCGAGATAGAGGCCATCATCCTTTAATTGTTGAGGTCTATCAGCACATTGGAGAGAATACGGTTCGCACAGTAGCGATGGATAGTACTGACGGGTTGCGGAGAGGTATGAAAGTAAACAGGTTGAATACACCTATTACTATGCCTATTGGTGAGCAAATTAAAGGTCGCTTAATGAATGTAATTGGTGAGCCTATTGATGGAATGAAAGCCTTAGATAGGGAAGGTGCATATCCTATTCATAGAGAGCCTCCTAAGTTTGAAGATTTAACTACAACACAAGAAGTTCTATTTACAGGTATCAAAGTAATTGACCTGCTAGAACCCTATGCTAAAGGAGGAAAAATTGGTTTATTTGGTGGTGCTGGTGTAGGTAAAACAGTTTTAATCATGGAGCTGATGAATAATATCTCTAAAAAAGAAGGGGGATATTCTGTATTTGCTGGCGTGGGTGAAAGAACTCGTGAGGGAAACGATTTGCTTCGTGAAATGATTGAGTCAGGTGTAATAAGTTATGGTGAGGAGTTTAGAAAAAGTATGGAGGAAGGCCATTGGGATTTAACCAAGGTCGATTATGATGAAGTGGAAAAATCTCAGGCTACCCTTGTTTTTGGTCAAATGAATGAACCACCAGGTGCTAGAACATCTGTTGCTTTATCGGGATTAACTATTGCCGAAGCATTTAGAGATATGGGA